>Ga0209952_1001109_pt1 | contig 24579 bp, 16 predicted proteins | sample ThiBiot_750_biof_2_FD_183951 | JGI IMG/M metagenome (GOLD analysis project Ga0209952, IMG submission 183951) | Wastewater bioreactor microbial communities from Cape Town, South Africa - Thiocy_cont_750_biof (SPAdes) | ecosystem: Engineered > Bioreactor > Thiocyanate-remediating >...
TCGAGCGTGCGGGTCGCCGAATTCCAGGTGTTGTCGGGACGCGAGGCGCTGCGCAACACCGGCCAGGGCGTGCTACTCGATGCCGTGACCGCCTACATGAACGTGATCGCCAATCAGGCGCTGGTCGAGACCCAGAAACTCAACGTGCAATTCCTGCGCGAGACGCTCGGCGTCGCCCGCACCCGTCTCGCGGCGGGCGATGTCACGCCGACCGATACTGCGCAGGCCGAGGCCCGCCTCAGTCGCGGACTTGCCGACCTGAATGCGGCTCAGGTCGCGCTTCAGGTCAGCGAGGCGACCTACGCGCAGGTGATCGGCTCCCCACCCGGCCATCTTGTAGCCGCGCCCACGGTTGACCGCTTCATTCCGCACACCCAGCAGGCATCGATCGATCTCGCCATCAAGCAGAACCCGGCGGTGATCGCGGCGAGCTACGATGTCGACGTCGCGACCACCACGATCCAGCCTGATGCCGCAGGTCACCGTGCAAGGCAACGTGCTGCGCCAGTCAGACGGCGACCCCTATCTCAGCGTGAAACGCTCCGATCAGGCCAGCGTCACCGGCCAGCTCACGATGCCGATCTATGACGGCGGCCTTGCTGCGTCACAGACGCGCCAGTCGAAAGAACTGGCGATGCAGAGCCGTCAGGTTCTGGAGCAGGTCCGTAATCAGGCGCGCACGGCGGCCCTCAGCGCGTTTATCACCAATGAGGGCGCCAAGATCGCCCTCTCCGCCGCGGAAAGCGAAGTGAAGGCTGCAACGGTCGCGCTTGGGGGCGTCCAGCGCGAGGCCAAGGCAGGTCAGCGAACCACGCTTGATGTGCTGAACGCGCAAGCCGATCTCACCGCCGCGCGCAGCCGCCAGATCCTGAGCCAGCGCGATCGCGTGATCGCCTCCTACACGCTGCTCAGCGCCATCGGCAAACTCGATGTCCGCACGCTGGGCCTCAACACGCCGGATTACCTGCCCGAGGTGCACTACCATCAGGTGCGCGACGCCTGGCACGGCCTGCGCACGCCGTCCGGGCAGTAATTTAAGCTTTCTCGCGTCCCCGCCGCGAGAACAGCAGGATCAGCACCGGCAGTGTGATCAGGATCACGAACGGCGCGAGTGCCATACCGGACACCACGACCAGCGCCAGCGGCTTCTGCACCTGCGAGCCAATACCCGTCGACATCGCGGCGGGCAATAGTCCGATGCCTGCGACGGCACAGGTCATCAGCACCGGCCGCATCTGCAATTCACCGGTACGGATCACCGCCTTGAAGCGGTCGAGACCTTCGTCGATCAACTGATTGTACTGCGACAGGATGATGATGCCGTCCATGACGGCGACGCCGAACAGCGCGATGAAGCCGATCGCCGCCGATACGCTGAACGGCACGCCGCTGAGCAGCAGGCCAAGCACGCCGCCCAGCACAGCCATCGGGATCACGCTCATCGCGAGCATGGTGTCGACCATCGAGCCGAAATTGAACCACAGCAGCACCGCGATCAGCGCCAGGCTGATCGGCACCACGACCGACAGCCGCTTGATCGCGTCCTGCAGATTGCCGAACTCGCCGACCCATTCCATATGCGTGCCCGACGGCAGCTTCACCTCGGCTGCCACCTTCTCCTGCGCTTCGCGGATGGCGCTGCCGAGATCACGCTCGCGGACCGAGAATTTGATTGGCAGATAGCGCTCCTGCTGCTCGCGATAGATGTAGGCCGCGCCCGAGACGAGCTTGATGGTCGCAACCTCGCTCAGAGGAATCTGCGTGATGCCATTCGGACCCTGTGCGGCGATGCGCAGGTTCTGGATGCTCTCGGCGCTCTTGCGATATTCCGGCGCGAGACGGACGATGATCGGGAAATGTCGGTCGCTACCCGGCTCGTACAGGTCGCCCGCGCTATCGCCGCCGATGGCGACGCGGATGGTCGCGTTGATGTCACCTGGCGACAGCCCGTAGCGCGCCGCGCGAACGCGGTCGACGTCGATCTGGATCGTCGGCTGGCCGAGCGAGGTGAACACCGACAGGTCGGTGATGCCCCGCACCGTCGCCAGCACCGATTTGATCTTGTTGGCCGTCTCGGTGAGTTCGACGAGATCGTTGCCGTAGAGCTTGATCGAGTTCTCACCCTTCACACCCGACACTGCTTCGGCGACGTTGTCCTGCAGATACTGCGAGAAGTTGAATTCGACGCCGGGGAATTTTGCGTGAAGCTGCTCGAGCAGCTCCGTGGTGATCTTGTCCTTGTCGTGCGTTCCGGGCCACTGGCTGACGGGCTTGAGCGGCGCGAAAAATTCCGCATTGAAGAAGCCCGCCGCGTCGGTTCCGTCATCCGGACGACCGTGCTGCGACACCACCGACTGCACTTCCGGCCGCGCGGCGATCAGGCGTCGCATCTCGTTAACGTAGGTATTGCCCGCTTCAAGAGAGATGGTGGACGGCAGCGTGGCACGAATCCACAGATTGCCCTCCTCGAGCTTCGGCAGGAATTCCAACCCCAGCATCCGGATCGAAACAAACGTCAGAAGCAGCAGTACGCCCGCCGTGGTAATCACGTATTTCGTGTGCGCCACCGACCATTTCAGCAGCGGCACGTAGCGCGCATGCAGCCAACGCACCACGCGAGTTTCAACCTCGCGGACATGCGCGGGCAGGATAATAGCGCTCAGCGCTGGCGTCACGGTGAAGGTCGCCAGCAACCCGCCGACCAGCGCGTAGGCATAAGTCCGCGCCATCGGGCCGAATATGTTGCCCTCGACTCCGCTCAGCGTGAACAGCGGCAGGAACGCGGCGATAATGATCGCCGCCGCGCTGAAAATCCCGTGGCTCTTCATGCCCATCATGGTTTCGGGCGACATCGCCTGCTCTTCTGTCGACGACAGTTCGCTGATGTTCGACAACCGCCGGAAGATCGCTTCCACCATGATGACGGTGCCGTCCACGATCAGGCCAAAGTCGATCGCGCCTACCGACAGCAGATTGGCGGATTCCCCTCGCAGCACAAGAATGATGACAGCGAAGAACAACGCGAACGGAATCGTCGCGCCGACAATCAGCGCGCTGCGCAGATCGCCGAGGAACAGCCATTGCAGCAGCACGATCAGGATGATGCCGACGACCATGTTGTGCAGAACGGTCGCAGTAGTGATGTCGATCAGGTCCTGGCGGTCGTAGATGCGCTCAATCCGCACGCCGGGCGGCAGGATATTTGAGGTGTTGATCTTCTCCACCGCATCCACGACCCGCGCGATGGTCGGCGAGCTTTTCTCGCCACGCCGCATCAGCACAATGCCCTGCACGATGTCGTCGGCGTCGTTCATGCCGGCAATGCCAAGCCGCGGCTTGTAGCCGATCTCGACCTTGGCCACGTCCTTCACCAGGATCGGGTTGCCGCCGCTTTGCGAGATCATGGTGTTGGCGAGATCGTCCACCGAGCGGATCAAGCCGACGCCGCGCACCACGGCCGACTGCGCGCCGATATTGATGGTGTTGCCGCCGACGTTAATGTTGGCGTTGCTGACCGCCTGCAGGAGTTGCGGCAGCGACAGGCCAGCTGCCGCAAGCTTATTGAAATCAACCTGCAACTCGTAGGTCTTGGTCTTGCCGCCCCAGCCGGTGACGTCGATCACGCCCGGTATCGAACGGAAGCGACGCTGCAGGACCCAGTCCTGCAGCGTCTTGAGGTCGAGCACGCTGTAATTCGGCGGCCCGACGAGACGGTAGCGGTAGATTTCGCCGACTGCGCTCAACGGCGAAATCGACGGCTGCGCCCCGCCCGGAAGCGGCGGCAGTTGCGACAGCCGGTTCAGCACCTGCTGCAGGGCTTCGTCATAGGTGTAGTCGAACGAGAATTGCAGTTTGACGTCGGACAGTCCGTAAAGCGAGATCGTGCGGATGACGCGCAGGTTCTTGATGCCCGCCACCTGCGTCTCGATCGGAATCGTGATGTAGCGTTCGATCTCCTCGGCCGACATGCCCGAGCTTTGGGTGACGACGTCGACCATCGGGGCGGTCGGATCGGGATAGGCTTCGATATTGAGCTGGTTGAACGCGATCAGGCCGCCGACGACGATCGCGGCGAAAATGCCGAGAACGAGAAAGCGGCGCTCAACGGCAAAGGCAACGAGACGGTCGATCAAGCCAGCGCCCCTCGAACGGACACTGGCCGCAAACGGTCAGCACCGGCTTCAGGCCAGCCGCGGACGCTTCGGTTTTGCCACAGCCCGCGGCATCGGGTGATCGCCTGCGCCATCATTAGCTGCCGGACGCCGCGCGGTCGATGAACAACCCGCCCTTGACGACGACCTGCTCGCCGGGCCGGAGGTTTTCCGTCACCTCGACGAGATTGCCGCTGGACAGGCCGACCTTCACCGGACGAAGTTCGATGGTCTTGTTCTCGTGGGCAACCCAGAGGCGAACGTTATCGGCCTCGTAGATCAGCGCCTGCTTCGGCACGGCCACCGCCGGATGGTCGCCCGGCGAGAAGATCGTGACGTTGGCGAACATTTCCGGCTTCAGGCTCGCGTCGGAATTGTCGATGGTGGCGCGGATGGTCAAACGCCGCGTGGTCGGATCGATCGCGGTCGCGACGTAGTTGATCCGCGCGGTACGCGAACGCCCCGGCGACGCCAGCACGGTGAAGGAGACATCTTGCCCCACCGCGACATCGTCGGCATCCGCTTCGCGGACGTAACCGACCAGCCACACGGTGGAGAGATCGCCGATCACGAAAACAGGATCGGTTGCGCCTGCATTGATATACTGCCCCGGCCCGGCCTTGCGCTGGACCACAGTGCCCGCGATCGGCGCGACGACGGTCATTTCTGGGTTGATGCGTCCCTTGTTCTGGAAGGACGCGATGGCGTCATCGTTCAAGCCAAGAATCTTCAGGCGATTGCGCGCCGCCTCCAGCGCGGTTTGCGCCGAACGCATGTCGTTGTCCGCCTGAATCTCGGCCGCCTGCGCGGACTGGTAATCCTTCAGCGGAACTGCCTTGCCCTCGAACAACTCCTTGGCGCGCTTGCCTTGCGTCTGCGCGAGGTCGAGCGCGGAACGCGCCTTGTTGGTCGCCGTCAACGCGGCGATAAAATCGTTCTGGGCCTGCACGGTATCGGTGGCCTCGAGCAGGAACAATGGCTGTCCCTGTTCGACATGCTCGCCCGCGCGCACCAGTAGTTTCGTCACCCGCCCGGTATAGGGCGAGAACACCTGGGTGGAGCGATCCTCATCGATGGAAATCTTGCCTTCGGTGACGTGCTCGGCGCGGAAGACTTTCTGCGTTGCGGGCGCCACCGTCAGGCTCGCCCACTCCACGTCCGTCGGCTTGTAGCGTGTCGGATCGCGCACCGCGCTGCTGGAAATATCGGATAGCTGTGGAGTCGGAGCCAGCAGATGGGAGCCGCCATAGATCGCAGCACCTGCGACCAGCACGGCACATGCGCCGAACAGCACCCTTTTGCGGCTAATCGGGGCCATGATGTCCTTCAAGGAAGGGCGTTGATCCAACACGCGAACGATCCCGTGAAAGAGGAGACGAAACAGCCATCATCAATGGCACAAAGGTCACAACCCGGTGATGACGGTATCCCGCCAACCCTGGCCGTCTATAGGGCCGGTTTTGGCTTGTCGACAATCCAAAACATCGCAGCCAGGCGGAATTCCGATCACTTCTTCGATTATGTGTTAATTCCGCTCCACAGAAAGACCGGCGGAGCCTCCAATCCCCTGAAAAAACGACGATTTCGGCCGATTCACGCGGGCAGCCGCGTTTCCACCAGCCGGACCCAGTATGACGTGCCGAAAACGGCCGCCTCGTCGTTGAAGTCGAAGGCCGGGTGGTGCCAGCCCGCGCTGTCGCCGTTGCCGAGAAAGATGAAGGCACCCGGACGCGCCTGCAGCATGAAAGCGAAATCCTCCGCCCCCATCAAAGGCGGCATATCGCGGCTAACGCGCTCCCGCCCGGCCACCTCGTCCGCCACCTGCGCCGCGATCTCGGTCTGGCCGGCATGGTTGACCAGCACCGGATAGCCGCGCCGATACTGCACGGCGATCTTCGCCCCGGTTAGCGTGGCGATGCCGGCCGCAACCTCACGGATCCGCTTTTCGACCAGATCGCGCATCTGCGGCGTTAACGTGCGCACCGTCCCGATCAGTGTCGCGGTCTGCGGGATGACGTTGCGCGCATCACCTGCCTTGAACTGGCAGATCGAAATCACCACCGACTCCAACGGATCGGCAGACCGCGAGACGATGGATTGCAGGGCGACGATCAGTTGCGAGCCCGCCAGCACCGGGTCGATCGTCTTATGCGGCGCAGCAGCATGACCGCCGATGCCTTCGATCTCGATATCGACATGATCGGTCGACGCCATGGCCGGGCCGGCGCGTAGCGCGAACGTGCCTACCGCCATGCCAGGCGCGTTGTGCATCCCATAAATCTCTTCGATCCCGTATTTGTCCACCAGCCCGTCGTCGAGCATCGCCGCAGCACCGGCGCCGCCTTCTTCGGCAGGCTGAAACACCACCACCGCATCGCCAGCGAAATTCCGCGTCTCGGCGAGATAGCGCGCCGCACCGAGCAGCATCGCGGTGTGGCCGTCATGGCCGCAGGCATGCATCCGGCCCGGCACGGTCGAGCGATACGGTGCGCCGGTTTCCTCCTCGATCGGCAAAGCATCCATATCGGCACGCAAGGCGACCGCCTTGATGCCATCACCCTGCGCAGGCTTGCGGCCCTTGATGCGCCCGACCACGCCGGTGCGGCCGATGCCGGTCGCCACCTCGTCGCAGCCGAATTCGCGCAATTTCGCGGCGACGAAATCGGCCGTCCGATGCACCTCGTACATCAACTCGGGATGCGCATGCAGTTCGCGCCGCCACGCGGTAATGTCGGGCTGGAATTCGGAGATGCGATTGACGATCGGCATTCGGCGAACCTGAAAAGAGTGCGATGCACAAGGCTAACATGGCAGCGCCTCTGGCTCAAAGTGCAATGGCGGCGCGTCGGTCAGCGCGTTAAGACCGATTGACGCTTCAAAATGCCGAAGGCTCCGCCCATGACCGATCTGCTCGAAGGTGACTATGACTATATTGTCGTGGGCGCCGGCACTGCCGGCTGCATTGTCTCCAACCGATTGTCTGCCGATCCGAAAAACCGGGTGCTAACGCTGGAAGCCGGCGGCAACGACAACTGGATCTGGTTTCACATTCCCGTCGGCTATCTGTTCGCCATCGGCAACCCGCGCTCCGACTGGATGTTTCGCACCGAACCCGAGCCCGGCCTCAACGGCCGCTCGCTGCATTATCCGCGCGGCAAGGTGATCGGCGGCTGCTCGGCGATCAACGCGATGGTATCGATGCGCGGACAGGCCGCGGACTACGATCACTGGCGCCAGCTCGGTCTCAATGGCTGGGGCTGGGAGGATGTCCTGAAGTCGTTCAAATCGCTCGAGGATCATTATCTCGGCGAGACCGAACATCACGGCGCAGGCGGTGGATGGCGGATCGAGCCGCCGCGCATTTCATGGGACGTGCTCGACGCCATTGCCGCCGCCGCGGAGCAGATGGGCATCCGCAAGATTCCCGACTTCAACACCGGCGACAACGAAGGCTCCAGCTACTTTCAGGTCAACCAGAAGCGCGGGCGGCGCTGGTCGTCGGCGCGCGGCTTCCTCAAGCCCGCACTGCACCGCCCCAATCTGCGACTCGAAACCAACGTGCTGGTCGACAAGCTCATCGTCGAAAAAGGCCGCGCCGTCGGCGTGCGATACAGTCGCGACGGCAAGACCTTCGAGGCGCGCGCCAAAGGCGAGGTCATCCTCACTTCCGGCTCGATCGGCTCGGTACAAATCCTGCATCGCTCCGGCATCGGACCGCGCGAATGGCTGGAGCCGCTCGGCATCGACACCGTTCTCGACCGTCAGGGCGTCGGGCGAAACCTGCAAGATCATCTGCAGCAGCGCGCGATCTACAAAGTCACCGGCATCAAGACGCTTAACGAAGTCTATGCCTCGCTGATACAGCGTGCGTGGATGGGCATCGACTACGCGCTACGTCGGCGCGGGCCGTTGACGATGGCGCCCTCGCAGCTCGGAATCTTCACGCGCTCAAGTCCCGAACACGAGCGCGCTAACATCCAGTTTCACGCGCAGCCGCTCTCGCTCGACAAGTTCGGCGACCCGCTACACGCCTTCCCGGCAATCACGCTCAGCGCCTGCAATCTGCGCCCGACCTCGCGCGGCGAAATCAGGCTGCGCTCCGCCGATCCGATCGAGAAGCCGATTATCGCACCGCACTATCTATCGACCGACGAGGACCGCAAGGTTGCCGCCGACGCAATTCGCGTGACGCGCAAGATCATGAAGCAGTCCGCGATGGCGCCTTACAAGCCTGAAGAATATCTCCCCGGCCCCACCGTCGGCGACGACGACGCCTCGCTCGCCAAAGCGGCGGGCGATATCGGCACCACCATCTTCCATCCGGTTGGAACCGCGAAGATGGGTCTGCCTAGCGATCCGCTCGCGGTGGTTGACGAGCGGCTGCGATTCTTCGGAATCGAGCGGCTGCGCGTGATCGACGCCTCGGTGATGCCGACCATCACTTCGGGGAACACCAACACACCGACAGCCATGATCGCCGAGAAGGGTTCCTCTTTCATTCTTGCGGACAATCGCTAGGCAAATCGTCGAATGTGACACCATGATTGCTGCCACATTTGAAACGCACAAGGTGCGGAACATCTCATGTGCCGAAGACACATGACGCTGGGAATCCGGCACGCAGAGGCGGCATCGGGCTTGTGGCGTTTGGTATTCACCCGCGTGGCATCTATAGTGCGAATCGCACCGCCATCAGACAAAGGACGAAAATGATTAGAACACTTCTCGTTGCCGCATTGCTTGCGTCCTCGACGGCTGCGGTTATGGCACAGGGACAGGGCCGCAGCGGCACGCCCGACGAGCAGAAGGCTTGTGCGAAGGACGTTTCGCGCTATTGCCGCTCGGTGATGGATCAGTCCGACCTCGTGGTCCTCTCCTGCCTGCAGCAGCATCGCGCGAAAATCAGCAAGGCGTGCGACGGCGTTCTGGTCAGCCACGGCCAGTAAGACCGCCTGCGAAATATTTTGGCCAAACAAAAAGCCGCCGCATCCCCGGATGCGGCGGCTTTTTGCTGTCGGAATAACTTTTACGTCACGCGGATTTGCGCACCGCGTTGTCCATCAGTGTCTTGCCGAGCGACCACACCGCGCCGGGCACGCGATGGCTCGCCGCGATCACCTCGTCGAACGAGTTCTCGATCCAGGTGCAATCCTCGTCCGTAATGGTAAGCGGCGGCAGCATCTTTACCGTGTGGCTCGCATGGCCCGCGACCTGCGTCAGGATTTTGTGGTCCTTGAACAACGGAATGGTGATGAGCTGGCAGAACAGACCTTTGCTCGCAGACTCCAGGAGATTCCACGACGCCTTGAGCGCGAATGATTTCGGCGGACCGAATTCGACACCGATCATAAGGCCCTTGCCGCGCACCTTCTTCAACAGTTCGTAACGCGGGATCATCGCGCCCAGCGTGCTGACGATGCGATTGCCGCAGCGCTCGGCGTTCTCAACCAGCTTCTCGGACTTCAGCACTTCGAGCGTGGCGATACCCGCCGCCATCGCAAGGTCGTTCTTGGCGAAGGTCGAGCCATGAACGACCGCGCGGTCCATGCGGTCGAAAATCTTATCGAAGATCGCCTTGCGCATCAGCACCGCGCCGACTGGCACATGGCCGCCCGACAGCGATTTCGACAGCAGCACCATATCCGGCTCGACATTCCAGTGCTCGACGGCGAGGAAACGGCCAGTGCGGCCGAGCCCGGTCTGGATTTCGTCGGCGACGAAGATCGTGCCGTACTTCTTGCAGAGCGCAGCCGCGCCCGGCAGGTAATCGTCGCTCGGGATGTTGACGCCTTTGCCCTGCACCGGCTCGACGATAAACGCCGCAACCTGACGCGACATCAGCGCCTTTTCCAGCGCCTCGAGGTCGTTGAAGGGAATCACCGAGCAATCCGGCAGCAGCGGACCGAAGCCGCCGCGAAAATTCGCATCGTCGGTCAGCGACAGCGAACCGTAGGTCAGGCCATGATAGCCATGGTCGCAATAGATCACGCCCGTGCGACCGGTCGCACCGCGCGCAAATTTGATCGCGGCTTCGACACATTCCGTCCCTGAATTCGCGAAAAACACCTTATCAAGGTAAGGCACCTGCGCGATCAGGCGTTCGGCCAGAACACCGGCGAGCGTGGAGATATCGAGTTGGACGAGATTGGCGAATTCGCTGTCGAGCACGCTTTTCAGGGCATCGCGAATCACCGGATGGTTACGGCCGAGCGCGAACACCCCGAAACCGCTGAGGAGATCGAGGTAGCGCGCATTATCGCGATCGAAGAGGTATTGTCCCTGCCCGCGCTGGAACCCGACGTCATAACCAATGGTTTTAAGAACCCGGACGAGTTGCTCGTTCAGATATCTCGTATGGAGCGCGCCGCGCTGAAACTGGCGGTCGGCGACTATCTCGGAAATGTCTAGATTTGCTTTCACCATGCAGTACATACGTCGTTTGATGGGTCGCTCGTCAACCAAAAAAGCGTCGCGGCCCGTCATCGGCCGGATGGAACATCCAGAGAAAATACGGTTTACTTTCGTTTGCAGCCTACGCGAGGATTCATGCGGAAAATAGCTTGTTCGGCCATCGTTCTACTCGGCACCATCGGCGCTGCTCATGCCGCCGACATTCCCGGTGAATGGCGGGTGAAGGAAGGCGTAGCCACCATCCGCATTGCCGACTGTAATGGCCATCTCTGGGGCGTTGTCGCCTCGGAACAGACGCCGGGCGGAATCGACAGCAAGAACCCCGATAAGACCAAGCAGAGCCGTCCTACCCTCGGCATGCCCGTCCTCCTCGATATGACGCCGGACGAGGACGAGAGGGGTAAATGGAATGGCCACATCTACAACGCCAAGAACGGCAAGACTTATGAGTCGTCGATCAAGCTGGCGTCACCCAACCAGTTGAAGGTCGAGGGCTGCGTGCTCGGCTTCCTGTGCGGCGGCGAGACTTGGACGCGTATTGCCGAACCAGCCTCGCCGGTCGCCGCCAATCCGGCGGCACCGCATGCGGGCGCGCCGCATACCGGCACGAAGACGACCGGCACCCCTCGGACCATCGGTCAAAAGGGAGCAACTCCGACCCCGATGCCGGGAGCGGCAACGCCCCCGGCATCCGGTTCAGACGTCTGTCTTCTCCCCGACGTCGCGGGGGCGGCCCATTAGGGCCGGCTGAAACAGCACCGCCGCCGCGAGCGTCGTCACCAGCGACAGCGCCATCAGCTTGCCCATGCTCGACGTGCCGGGATGGCTCGACAGCCACAGGCTGCCGAACGCTGTGGCGGTCGTCATCGCGCTGAAGAAGATCGCGCGCGTCAGGCTCGACTGCAGCAGCTTGACGTGCCCTGATCGCCACGCCGTCACATAATAGATCTTGAACGCGACGCCGACGCCGAGCAGCAGCGGTAGTGCGATGATGTTGGCGAAGTTGAGCGGCATTCCGATGAGGACGCAGATCTCCAGCGTCACCACGCCTGCGAGGATCAGCGGCACCAGCGTCAGCAGCACGTCGCTGAACCGTCTCAGCACGATGTACAGAAGTACGCCGATCGACAGCAACGCCCAGCATCCCGCTTGAATGAAAGCCATCACGATGGTGTGGCCCGATTCCAGAATCGAGATCGGCCCGCCAACCGCGGTCGGCTCGACCTTCTGAACGGCGGCCGCGAACTTGCGTAGCGTCTCGTTGTCGTTCGGATCGCCAGTCGGCAATGCCTCGACACGAGCGCGGCCGTCCGGCGTCATCCACTCGCTTACAATCTCAGGCGGCAGCGTCTTCAGCGTGATCGGCTGTGCCTTCAGCGAATTGCGAACCTGCTCCACCACAGTGCGATAGGGCGACAGGAAAATCTCCGCAGCCTTGTCGCGCACCGATTTGTCGGACTGCGCGAGCCTCGTCAGATCGTCCGCGAGACGGTTGGCAGCCGCAGCCACGTCCGGCGGGGATTTTCCGGCCGTGCGCTTCAGGGCTGCCGCCGCATCCGTTAGTGCTGCGACGTTATCGAAATCCTCGGCCGGTGAACCCGGCTGCGATTTGAAGATCGGATCGAGTGCGCCCGCGGCCCGGCGGATCAGACCGAGCTTGGCCTGCTGGTCCTCGGGCACGAAGCTCTCCAGCGTCGTGGTGCGGGACACTTCCGGCAGCTTCGAAAGCCGTTGCTGAGCATCCTTCGCCGCAGCAAGCGATGGCGCCAGCACGTCGACCGCATTGGTCGCTGTGTTGGGATCACGGCGCAGATCGAGATAGGTCGCGATCGATTCCACCTTCGGGCTGCGCAGGTTCATCGGGTTGAAGTCGAAATGCAGGAAATACAGCAGCGGCAGGCCGAGCGTCGCTACGCCGAGCGTGATCGCGACGATGCCGATGCGATGGTCTTCCAGGAACTGATCGACCGGCGCGAGGAAGGCATAGCCGACAGGCTCCTTCTCGCCCGGCGGGTTGAACAGTTTCAGAAGCGCGGGCAGCACCGTTACCGCCATGAAGAACGCGATCAGCATACCCGCTCCGGCGATCTTGCCGAGTTCGGATACGCCTTTGTAATGCGTCGGCAAGAACGACAGGAAGCCCGCGGCGGTGGCCACGGCGGCAAGCGTCAGCGGCACCGCGGCATGTTTGGCCGCAGCCTCCAGCGCTTCCTGCAGGTCGGGGATATCGTAACGATCCGATCTGTAGCGGACGCTGTACTGTATGCCGAAGTCGACGCCGAGGCCGACGAACAGCACGAAGAACGCGATCGATATCAGATTGAACGAATGCGCGATGATGAGCGCGACCGCTGTCGTTATCGACAGGCCGATGGCAAGCGTGATCAGTACCGCGAGGATGATCCGCGGCGAATGCAACGCGAGCCACAGAATGAAGATCACGATCAGGATCGTCGCGATGCCGTTGAGCAGCGCGCCCTCCTGCACCGTGCCGAATTCCTCGTTGGCGATCGGCACCGGTCCGGTCAGCCGGACGCGAGCATGGAAATTCTTATCGAAGGACAGATCGGTTGCGGCCTGACGGATGGCGTCGGTCGCAACCTTGCCGGGCTCCAGCGCCTGATAGTCCAGAATTGGCTGGATCAGAATCAGCGAACGCAGGTCGGAGGGCTGAAGCGCCTCGTTGCTGGTGAGTTGTCGCCAGGAAAAGGTGCCGCTGCCGGTCATGAGGATCTGCTCAAGACTTTCGGACACAAGGTTGAGGGGCCGCGCCAGTGCCTCGCGCGGCAGTTTTCCCCGCTCCACGCCCTGCAGCGCTGTCTGGAGCACCCCAGTCAGGCCGCGGATGCTGGGATCGTCATGCAAAATGTCGAAAAACGGCTGCGCCGCCGCATACTGGCCGGTAATCTTGCCGACCTCGGCCGTGGGCAGGAACAAAAGGCCGTTATTCTGGAAAAACGGGGTATCGGCCGGACGGACCACCGAGGTGAATTTGTCGGTCTGGGGGGTGAGCTTCTTCTCCAGCGCATCGCTCGCCTGGGCAGCCAGTTCGGGCGTTGCCGCCTCGACAACCGCGATAATCAGATCATTTCGGCCCGGAAAAGCCTTCTCGTAGGCCAGTTCACGCTGCCGCCACGGCAGGTTTTCGGAAATCAATTTGTTAACGTCAGTTGAAATCGCGAAATTGTGCGATGCATATATACCGGCTATGACCGCCAAAATAACGCCAAGAAGTACGGTAAGCCATGCGTGGCGCGTACAGGTCTTGACCAAAGAGACGATAATCCTTGTCAGCACAGGTTTTCTTTCTATTTGAAGCGATCAACTTGAGGGATTGCGCGTTTAAGTAGGCCAGCGGGTTAACTCTGACCTGCCGGATAGGTGCCTTTCAGGCACACAATCGTGGCATAAGGCGGAAAATTGCCGAGAACTACTGCGTTATAGCTGCCGTAATGATACACTCCCTCGCCGTTCACGTCTTGTTCTTGTACAGTTCGGATCTCCCCAAATGACTTCATCCACTCCGCTGCTCGATCAGATCAACTGTCCCGCCGATTTGCGCAAGCTCAAAGAAAGTGAGCTGCCGCAAGTTGCGCAGGAGCTGCGCGCGGAAACCATCAATACTGTTGCGGTAACGGGCGGCCATCTCGGCTCAGGTCTCGGTGTGGTGGAACTCACTGTTGCGTTACATCATGTTTTTAATACGCCCGATGACCGCATCATCTGGGACGTCGGCCATCAGGCCTACCCTCACAAGATTCTGACCAGCCGACGTGACCGAATTCGCACGCTCCGACAAGGCGGCGGATTGTCCGGTTTCACCAAGCGCGCCGAGAGCGAATATGACTGCTTCGGCACCGCGCACTCCTCGACCTCGATTTCCGCCGGCCTTGGCATGGCGGTTGCGCGTGACCTGTCGGGTGGCAACAACAATGTGATCGCCGTCATCGGCGACGGCGCGATGTCCGCCGGCATGGCCTATGAAGCGATGAACAATGCGGGCGCGATGGATTCGCGTCTGATCGTCATCCTCAACGACAACGAGATGTCGATCGCCCCGCCGGTCGGCGCGATGTCGTCGTATCTGTCGCGACTGACTTCGAGCAACACCTATCGCTCGCTGCGCGAGATCGGCAAACAGGTCGCCAAGCGGCTTCCGAAATTCGTCGAAAAGGGCGCGCAGCGCGCCGAGGAATATGCTCGCGGCATGCTCTCGGGCGGCACACTGTTCGAGGAGCTCGGCTTCTATTATGTCGGCCCAATCGACGGCCACAACCTCGACCACCTGCTCCCTGTGCTGAAGAACGTCCGCGACTCCAAGGTCGGCCCGACGCTGATCCATGTCGTCACCGAAAAGGGCAAGGGCTACAGCCACGCCGAGACCGCCAAGGATAAGTATCACGGTGTCGTCAAATTCGATGTCGCCACCGGCAAGCAGGACAAGGCCAAGGCGAACGCGCCCTCCTACACGAGCGTGTTCGGCAATGCGCTGGTCAAGCTTGCCGAGAAAGACGAGAAGATCATCGGCATCACCGCCGCGATGCCGTCAGGCACTGGCGTCGACATCTTCCAGAAGGTCTATCCCGAGCGCACATTCGATGTCGGCATCGCCGAGCAGCACGCGGTGACCTTCGCGGCGGGTCTTGCCACCGAAGGCATGAAGCCCTTCGTCGCGATCTACTCGACCTTCCTGCAGCGCGCCTACGATCAGGTCGTGCACGATGTCGCCATCCAGAAGCTGCCGGTCCGCTTTGTGATCGACCGCGCCGGTCTCGTCGGCGCCGATGGCCCGACCCATGCGGGCTCGTTCGACCTCGCTTATCTCGGCTGCCTGCCCGATATGGTCATCATGGCTGCGTCGGATGAAGCCGAACTCGTTCACATGGTCGCGACTGCGGCTGCCATCAACGATCGCCCGTCCGCCTTCCGCTTCCCGCGCGGCGACGGTGTCGGCGTCGATCTTCCCGCCGAAGGCGTGCCGCTCGAAATCGGCAAGGGCCGCATCGTGCGCGAGGGCTCGTCGGTGGCAATCCTGTCGCTCGGCACTCGCCTCAATGAATCCCTGAAGGCCGCCGACATTCTGAAATCGCACGGGCTGACCACCACGGTCGCCGATGCGCGCTTCGCAAAACCGATCGATACCGATCTGGTGCTGCAACTTGCGCGCGACCATGACGTTCTCATCACCATCGAGGAAGGTGCAATCGGCGGCTTCGGCGCGCAGGTTCTGCACACGCTCGCCGAGGCGGGCGCGCTCGACAAGGGCCTGAAGGTCCGCTCGATGGTGCTGCCGGACGTCTTTATCGACCAGGACAGCCCCGCTGCGATGTACGCAAAGGCCGGTCTCGATGCGAAGGGCATCGTCAAGCGCGTGTTCGAAGCGCTCGGCCGTGAAAACGAAATCAACGCGGTGCAGCTTGCTTAACAAGACTCCTATCCAAACCGACACGATCCAGGTTCTGCTGGCCCAGCCGCGCGGCTTCTGCGCGGGGGTGGTGCGTGCGATCGAGATCGTCGAGCGCGCGCTCGAGAAGTACGGCCCGCCGGTCTACGTCCGTCACGAGATCGTGCACAACAAGTACGTGGTCGAGAGCCTCAAGGCGAAGGGCGCAGTGTTCGTGGAAGACGTGCACGAGGTGCCGGACAACGCCATCACCGTGTTCAGCGCTCACGGCGTCGCCAAGAGCGTGGAAGCTGAAGCGGCCTCCCGCAATCTGCCTGTGCTCGATGCCACCTGCCCGCTCGTCTCCAAGGTTCACAATCAGGGCAAGCGCTATGTCGGCAAGGGCCGCCGTCTCGTGCTGATCGGCCATGAGGGCCACCCGGAAGTCGTCGGCACCATGGGCCAGGTGCCCGGTCCGGTGACGCTGGTGCAGAGCGTGGAGGACGTGGCGCAGCTCGACATCCCGAGCGACGCGCCGGTCGCCTACATCACCCAGACCACGCTCAGCGTCGACGACACCAGGGACATCATTGCCGCTCTCGCAGAGCGGTTTCCCGATCTTGAGGGGCCTGACACTCGCGATATCTGCTATGCTACGCAGAATCGTCAATCCTCGGTCCGCGACCTCAGCAAGCTCGTCGATCTGATCCTTGTTGTCGGCGCGACCAACAGTTCCAACTCCAACCGTTTGCGTGAAATCGGCACCGAAGTCGGTGTCCCGAGCTATCTGATCGCCGACGGCAGCCAACTCAATCCGGAGTGGCTCCGCGGCGTCAAAACGGTCGGAATCACCGCCGGGGCATCCGCTCCGGAAGTTCTTGTCGATGACGTGATCAACGCCCTACGCCGCATCGCTCCCGTGACCGTGGATGTGGTGCCTGGGCGCGAGGAAAACATCGAGTTCAAGCTGCCGCCGGAGCTGACATCGGTCAGAGCCGGAGCACAGCTCTAATCGGAAAGACGCTTCTTCATGGCCATACCATTTTTCAAGGAAATCAAGATCGGTTCCTACCTGATGAAGCAGAAGCTTCTCGGCCGGAAACGCTATCCGCTCGTGCTGATGCTGGAGCCGCTCTTCCGCTGCAACCTCGCCTGCGCCGGCTGCGGCAAGATCGATTATCCCGATGCGATCCTGAACCGCCGCATGAGCGCGCAGGAGTGCTGGGACGCGGCCGAGGAATGCGGCGCGCCGATGGTCGCCATTCCGGGCGGCGAACCGCTGATCCACAAGGAGATCGGCGAGATCGTGCGCGGCCTCGTCGCGCGCAAGAAGTTCGTCTCGCTCTGCACCAACGCGCTGCTGCTTGAGAAGAAGCTCGATCTGTTCGAGCCCTCGCCTTATTTGTTCTTCTCGGTCCACCTCGACGGCCTGAAGGATCATCACGACCAGTCGGTGTGCCAGCAGGGCGTGTTCGACCGCGCCGTGTCCGCGATCAAGGCAGCGAAGGCGCGCGGCTTCACCGTCAACGTCAACGCGACGATCTTCGACAACTACCCGGCCGAGGAAATCGCGAAATTCCTGGACTTCACCACCGAACTCGGCGTCGGCGTCTCGATCTCGCCGGGTTACGCCTATGAGCGCGCGCCGGACCAAGAGCACTTCCTGAACCGCAAGAAGACCAAGGAGCTGTTCCGCGGTGTGTTCGCACGCGGCAAGGGCAAGAAGTGGAATTTCATGCACTCCTCGCTCTTCCTCGACTTCCTCGCCGGCAACCAGAGCTTCGAGTGCGAACCGCACGCAATATCTTCGGCTGGCAGAAGCCCTGCTACCTGCTCGGCGAAGGTTACACCAAGACCTTCAAGGAGCTGATGGAAACCACCGATTGGGATCAGTACGGCACCGGCAAGTACGAGAAGTGCGCGAACTGCATGGCGCATTGCGGCTACGAGCCGACCGCGGCCAATGCGGCGATCACCAACCCGCTCAAGGCGGCGTGGGTCGCGATCCGCGGCATCAAGACCGAAGGTCCGATGGCGCCGGAGATCGATATGTCGAAGCAACGCCCGGCGCAGTATGTGTTCTCTTCGGAAGTGCAGAAGCGCCTGTCCGAAATCCGCGCCGACGAAGCGAAGGAAGCAGAAGCCAAGGCTACCAAGCTTGCTGTCGCGAAGGCCGCTCCGGCCGCAGACGCTTCGACCGCCGCTTAAGGCTTGACGTCAAGCAAGACCAAAAAGCCCCGGATAATCCGGGGCTTTTTTGTTTGGCAGCGTGCCTGCCTTGAAGTCAGTTTCCGATCGCCTCGCGAACTGATTGCTCACGCTCCCTGCAATAACGGAAAATCTCCGTTCAAAACCCGCACTGTGTCCTTCCGGCTACATCCTCCCCACGCCCGGTATTTTAGATTGACCACCATTACATCCGGAGTCCCGCTCCGGGTGAGGGGCTGGGGCATTTCATGAAAAAGCTATTGCTGGGTTCGACAGCGCTGATTGCGCTGACCGTGGCGGCGAGCGCCGCAGATCTTTCGCCGAGGACCTACACCAAGGCGCCTGCGGCCAAATCGGCTGGCAGTTGGACAGGCTTCTACCTCTCCGGAGGTGGCGGTTATGGCATGTGGGAAGCGGATCAGCAGACGGTCGGCGGCTTGCCCGCACCCTTTGGAGGACCACGCTCTCCCGTCCGCATGGGTGGCCGCGGCTACTTCGGTACCGTGGGCGGCGGTTATGACTACCAGTTCAACTCATCCTGGGTCGCGGGCATCTTCGCCGATGCCCAGTTCGGCGATATCAACGGCACTGTCGATTATCTCAGCGGCCAGTTCGTAGGCACCACGAAAAACAAGCTGAGTTATGCCGCAGGCGCGCGCCTAGGCTATCTGGTTGCGCCCAACGTGTTGTCGTATGTCAATGTCGGTTACAGCCACGCCGAGTTCTCGCAATCTACTCTGTTGCCGAACGACAGTAGTTCACCGACCTTCCTGTTGCCAAAGCAATCGCTGAATGGCTGGTTCATCGGTGGCGGCGTCGAGAATTCGCTCGATATTTTCGGTGTCTCCGTTCCCGGCCTGTTTATGAAGACCGAATACCGCCTCGCCGAATACGGTCGCAAAACAGCCGGTGTCCTTGCGATGGACGGTTCGCCGATGCTGTTTGGCGATACGGTCTCCTTCAAGCCTTATGTGCAGACTGTCTCGACCTCGCTGGTCTACCGCTTCAATTCGGACGGCACACCTGCCCGCGTTGCAAGCGCGCCGCTTTACACCAAGGCTCCGATTGCTGCGCCAGTCAACTGGACCGGATTCTATCTTTCTGGCGGTGGTGGTTATGGCCTGTGGGCTGCCGATAACCAGGCGACCAATGCCACCAACACCAGCTTTCTGTCGGAACGCATGGGCGGCCGCGGCTATTTCGGCGTCGTCGGCGGTGGCTACGACTGGCAGTTCAACGCGAAATGGGTTGCAGGTCTTTTCGCCGATGCCCAGTTCGGCGACATCAAGGGAACGATCTACGGCGCTCCGGATATCGCGACTTTTGGCTCGACCAATAACCGGTTGAACTATGCGGTCGGTGCGCGCATCGGCTATCTCGTTGCGCCGAACGTGCTGTCCTATGTCAACGGCGGTTACAGCCACGGAGAGTTCTCGGCGACCGACATCCGTTACGCCAGCGATGGCTCTCTGACCGGCTACTCAATTCCGAAGCAATCGTTCGACGGCTGGTTCCTGGGCGGCGGCGTCGAAAACTCGCTCGACATCGTCGGTGTGTCGACCCCCGGCTGGTTCATGAAGACCGAGTATCGCGTCGCCGAATACGGCCGCAAGAGCACGGCTCTTCTGCTGAACGGTGCGCCGTCCGGCGACTACGTGGCCTCCTTCAAACCCTACGTGCAGACTGTCTCGACCTCGCTGGTCTATCGCTTCAACTGGGGTGCACCGATCTCGGCGAAGTACTGAGACAAGAACTCCGTCCTGAATTGCAAAAGCCTCGGAGCGATCCGGGGCTTTTTTGCTGCGTCGAGTTGCTCGGTGAATTGCGGCCTGGTCAGCGAGCCGTCGCGCTCGCCTATTCCGCTGCCTCGACAAAACGGAAGCTGGAAGCGCCATCGAGACGGCTGCGATAGCTGCGCAGGCCGCGCAGCGCGCGGTTGAAGTCGCGTCCCGAGTGCACGAGCGCGCGTATCTGCGACGGCCGCCGGGCGATGCCGCGCATCACCTTCCACACATCGACGTCACCGTTAGCCTTCAGTGCCGCCGCAGCAATTTCGGGCAGCGCGCGGTGCGCAGGGTCGCTGATGACACGCAAGGCCGCGAACGGCAAACCGTACTGGTCGGCATAGCGGGCCGCAATATGGCTTTCCATGTCGACTGCATCGGCACCGGTGGCCGAACGCAGCGCGGCCTTGGCCTTGCGGCCGAGCACGACTTCTTCCACGCCAACGAGAACACCACGCACGATGCGGTGCTCGCCTTCCGGTAGGCCGTACAGAGCCTGGCTCAACCCCTCGGCGGCAACCCAACGGCCCTTGGCCGCGACGATCTCGGAAGCAATGACGATGTCACCCGAACGCAACTTCGGGCTCAACCCTCCGGCCACACCAAAGCTGACAATCCCGCTGATGCTCGCGGGATCGAATGACATCATCATCTCGCGAAGCTGGATCGGATTGCTGGAGCTACAGATCACCGTCAGGCCGGGACCCGCGGCAATTCGGGCCTCCTGCTTCAATCCGGTGACAATGAGAACCGGTTTTTCGGTTTGTTGTGCAGCGTCTTCGCCGGCCATTTCGATCACATTCCAGCCCCTACGAACCGGCTGTTGCTGCTTCGCAAATTCCTATATCTGGCCATCGCCCACAAGGGGAAGAACTTAGAATATCCGTGGTATCGCAAATAGAACACACGTGGGAACCCGCCTCCGGTGTAATCGGGTTCCTGCCAGAATCCGTCTGCACGCTGAGATTGTATAAGGTTTCTGACACCTTTCTGGGTAGCAGAGCTATCCACCCGCCCCGCCGCCATCAGGGCCAGCGTTGCCCAGGCTGTCTGTGAGGCCGTGGTGCCGGACCGCTCGTAGCCCTTGTAGCCTAGCTTGTAGCTGTTCCCGTCCTCACCCCAGCCACCGTCCGGGTTCTGGATGGCTTCAAGCCAATCAGCCGCCTTGGCGATCATCGGGTCGTCATGCGGGACACCTGCGACATTCAGGGCACACAGCGCCGACCAGGTGCCGTAGACGTAGTTGATGCCCCAGCGGCCAAACCAGGAGCCGTCGGCGAGCTGGGTCTTCCGCAAATACTCGACGCCACGGCGCATCGGCTCGCTGGTCTCAAGCGTATCGCCGAGCTGCGCCAGCATCGAGATACAGCGCGCGGTGACGTCGTCGGTCGGCGGATCGAGCAGCGCACCATGGTCTGCGAACGGAATGTTGTTGAGATAATATTCGAGATTGTCGGCGTCGAACGCCGCCCAGCCGCCGTCGACGCTCTGAAGGCCGAGAATCCATTCTTTCGCCCGGGCGATTGCCTCGTCGTATTTCGTAGTGCCGTCCATCCGGCGCACACGGTCCATCGCCATGACGACCACGGCCGTGTCGTCGAGGTCTGGATAATGCGCGTTGTTGTACTGGAACGCCCAGCCACCGGGGCGAACGTCCGGCCGCTTGTCGGCCCAGTCGCCCCTCACGTCGAGCACCTGACGCGGCAGCAGCCAGTCGAGCGCGGCCTTCGCCGCCTCCAGATCGGCGGCGGCACCGCTCTCGATCATTGCATGCGCCGCGAGCGCGGTGTCCCACACCGGCGAGACGCAGGGCTGACAATAGGCCTCGTCGTCCTTGATGACGAGCAGCCGCTCGACCGATTCACGCGCAAGTGCGCGGTTCGGATCGCTCGGAGGATAGCCGAGCACATCGTACATCATGACACTGTTGACCATCGCCGGAAAGATCGCACCGAGACCGTCGACGCCGTTGAGGCGCTCGGTGACGAATTCCTCCGCCTTCTTGATGGCACGCTTGCGCATGCCCTTGGGAAAGAACGGATCGGCGATACGCAGCACGCGGTCGATGATATCAAAGCTCGTGAACCACAGCTGGCTCTGGTGTGGCGCCTTCGGCGTCGGGCCGATCGTCTTCGGATCTTCGATGAACAATTCCCGAACGCCGATCCCGCGCGGATTCTTCGCGCGCGGCTTCAGCGTCATCAGCACCAGCAGTGGCACGATGACAGTGCGCGCCCAATACGAAACCTTGGTGAGGTGGAACGGAAACCAGCGCGGCAGCAGCATGATCTCCACCGGCATCATCGGCACGGCTTTCCATTCGATCTGGCCGAACAGCGCCAGCATGATGCGGGTGAAGACGTTGGCCTTCACCGCCCCGCCCCGCGCGAGCATCGCCTCGCGCGCCTTCTTCATGTGCGGCGCATCCACCGAGTCGCCAGCCATCTTCAGCGCATAATACGCCTTCACGCTCGCACTCATGTCGAACTCATGGCCGTAGAACAGCGACCAGCCGCCATTGTCGTTCTGCATGCGGCGCAGATATTTTGCGATCTTCCCTTCCAGCACCGCATCAATTGGTTCGGCGAAGTAATGCCGCATCAAAATATATTCGGACGGAATGGTAACGTCGGCTTCGAGTTCGAACACCCAATGGCGATCGGACTGCTGGACGTCGAGCAGCGCGCGGCCGGCGGACGCGATGCTGTTGTCGAGGTGCTGCCTGTCGGGCGCAACCACAGCGGCGGTATCAGTCATGGTCGTTTCGTCACTCTTGCATTTGCAGGATCAGGTCGGCGGCATGATCGCCCGAGCGGATCGAACCTTCGATCGTCGATGGCAGACCGGTGTTGGTCCAGTCGCCGGCCAGAAACAGGTTTTTCAATTCGGTCGCGGCGCCGGGCCGCAGCGCATTCTGCTCCGGCGTCGCCTCGAATGTCGCCCGCCGTTCCCGCACGATCTGCCACGGCGGCAGCGGACCCTCGGCCACGTCGGTCGAAAGACCCGCCACCTTGCAGATATCGCGCCAGATATCGCGCGCAAGGTCCTCGCGCGGCAGATTGATGAGCCGCTCGGCGGCGCTGATGGTGATCGAAAGCCTGTCGGGGAACGCGAACAGCCATTCGATCAAGCCGCCGACCACACCCGTCAGCGCCGGAACATCGGCCGGCGGCACATAACGGAAATGCGCATTGAGGATGGCGCGGAATTTCGTCGGCGCATCGATGCCGGGCAACAGCCCCGACGCCGCGCGCGCGGGCACCGCCAGCACCACGACATCGCCTGGACCGAGCGGGATCGTCTCATCGCCGAAATCGAGACCCGTCGCGCGCAGCGGCGACCGCTCGATCTTGCGCAGTTCGTGCCCGAGCGTCAGCGACCCGCCCTTCTTCCTGATGAGTTCGATCGCGGGATCGATCAGCACAGGCGAAAGACCATCGCGCGCGATCAACGGGCGGCAAGCCGCGCCACCCGCAAGCAACGTCTCGCGCACAATCGCGCCTGCCAGACCGGCAGAGCCCTGCGGCGGTTCGACGTTAAGCGCGGCGATCAGCAACGGTGCGACGAGGCGCTGATACAACACGCCTTCGCAGGGAATGGTGTCTTCGACCAGCGCATCGGGCTTCGCCCAGACGAGCGGCAGCAGCGCCAGATAATCGCGGACGGTGGTATCCGGCACGCGGCGCTTCGCATCGAACAGCCAGGCCGGAAACCGGCCCGCGCCGAGATCGAGCAGCCAGCGCTTGCCGCTCGCGACATCCATGAATGGGAATTGCGCGCGCGCGGGACCGACGAGCTTGTCGTAGGTGTTCAGCGTCTTGGCATAGAGGCGGACATGATGATTGCCCGACAGCATCAGATGATTGCCGTTGTCGATCACCATGTCGGTGGCGCCGTCGTAATACGAACGGCAGCGGCCGCCTGTGTATTGCGTCGCCTCGTGAACATGGACCTCGAATCCCTGCCCGGCCAGACGCACGCCCGCGCTCAGGCCCGAAAGCCCGGCACCGATGATATGAGCGGTCTTCGTCATCAGAACACCGCGTAGCGCAAGAGGATCGACATTTTCGCAGCTTTACTCAGTTTCACGGGCTGCCGCGGCGGCGCGAAGCCGCGCGCAAGAAGCCGTTTGAGGATTTCCTGATAATATTTCGACATGATGCGCGGCGCGCGCACGGTGCTGCGCGGGTAGCGCGCCATGATCTCGTCCGCCTTGGCGAAATACACCTTCACCCGCTCGACGATCGGCGCGCAGACCTTCGGCACGTTCGGATCGGCCGCGACGATTTGCGGATCGCTCGATGCGATGCCCGCGGCGTCCAGCAGTTCGCGTGGCAGATAGAGACGGCCGATGCCGGCATCTTCGTCGATGTCGCGCAGAATATTGGTAAGTTGCAGCGCGCGGCCGAGATTATGTGACAGCGCAATCCCGTCCTCCTCCGGCAGGCCGAACACCCGCACCGACAGGCGACCCACCGCGCTCGCAACGCGATCGCAGTAGAGATCAAGCGTCGCCTCGTCCGGCGCACGGATTTCGGCGGGCACGTCCATCTCCATGCCGTCGATGACAGCGATGAAGTCCTCGCGTCTCAGGCCGAACTGCTTCACAGCGGACTGATAAGGCGCGACGCGCGGCGGCGGG
>Ga0209952_1001112_pt1 | contig 24531 bp, 21 predicted proteins | sample ThiBiot_750_biof_2_FD_183951 | JGI IMG/M metagenome (GOLD analysis project Ga0209952, IMG submission 183951) | Wastewater bioreactor microbial communities from Cape Town, South Africa - Thiocy_cont_750_biof (SPAdes) | ecosystem: Engineered > Bioreactor > Thiocyanate-remediating >...
CACGCTCGAAGGCCCCGCCTCGCGGCGGAGCCTTCGGCGCCGAACCTCAGTCGCGGTTCGGGCGGGACCAGATGAGCGAGTGCCCTTCCTCGCCTTCGACCTCGACCAGCGTGGCGTAGATCGGAGCCGCGAAGCTCGGGTCGTCCAGCTTGACCGAGAGGTAGTCGCGGTTCTGCTCCTGCGACTTCTTCTTCCAGGCGGCGCCGAACTCGATGGTGCCAGCGAAGATGCGGTAGTCCGGTGCCTTGTCCGACGTGCGGTCGGCCGGGACGATCTTGGCCTTCACGGTGCCGAGGGCGAGAGTCTTGACGGAGCCGACGAAGCCGTTGCCGTTCACGGAGAAGTTGCCGATGGTAGCCATGTTCGTATCCTCTTTCGGTTCTCGGGCCGCGACCACCGCGGCCTCGATGGCTGTCGTTGACCGGAGGCGATTGGACCGCACCCGAAGGGCCGCCACGCAGTAGAGGGCGGCCAGGGCGAGGCTTTCTTGGCCCGCGAGGAATGGGCGCGCAGCGGCCAGGGGAAGAAAGCGGAGAACGGCCGTTGCGGTCTTGGAATCGAGGCGGAGCGCAGCGACGACGGCCTTCGGTTAGACATGCCAAATCGAGGACGCACTGGGCGCGGCTGGCCACCGAGAGGATCTGACTGGCTGCGGCATCTCCACCACGGCGACGGCCGGCATCCCGAAGACAAACCGAGCATTTCGCCGGAAAGACATCCCCGCGGTCTGCACGGACAGAGCCAACGACCGCATTTCGCGGTTCGCCAAGCTTTCGCCGCTTCCGGAAGACGTCGGATCAGCCGAACCCGATCGCCTCGGGCTGCAAGTAGCGACCCGTCGCGCCACGACCTGCCATGTGACAGGACAGGGCGGCGGGACGCCTCGCCCACCCCGGTCGCCGCGCACCCGCAGTGGTTCACGTGCGAAGACCCCGCCGCGAGGCGGGGCCCCGGTGAGCTCGTGAAAGGCGAGCGGCGTGACGCAAAGGTTTCGCCGCTCAGGAGCGTCACGATCACGCCGCTTGGTCGACATCGGCCGCTTTCGGCTGAAGGCCGTGCAAGTAGGTGGCGGCACGCTGCGCGTGCGCCGCGGCGGAGAAGATGAAGCGCTTGTCGTTGGACAGCACCTCCAACCACGATGCGAGGTAGCTCGCGTGGTCTGCGCGCGGCTCGAGTTCGGGAACGATCCCGAGGTCCGCGCTGAGGAAGCAGGCGCCGAGCTCCGCAACCAGCTCCTCGCGCGCTCGCTCGCTTCGGTCCTTTGCGTAGCGGCTGAGATCGCGGTTGACGCGGTGCGCCGGCGCCGTCCAGTGCACGCACTCGTGCGCGAGCGTCGCCGTGTAGCTCTCCGCGTCGCGGAAGCTCTCGAACGGCGGCATCTGGATGAGGTCGAGCGACGGCGCGAAGTAGGCCTTGTCGCCACCATGCCTGATCGTCGCGCCGGTGTTGGCGAAGAACGCGTCGGCGTGCGCGATGCGCTGCGCTGGCGGCGTTGTCGGGGCTGCAGCGGCCTTGTAGTACTGGTCGGGAAGCCCGTCGATCTGGTCGACGCAAAACACCGTGTAGGCGCGCAGGAACGGCACCGTCCGCTCGACGTCGTCGCCGTTGTCGTCCGTCTCCGTCTTGGTGACCTTGTTGGCGTAGACCACCATCGTCCCGCTCTCGCCCTTGCGGATGTGGCCGCCGAGCTCGAGGGACTGCTTGAACGTCATCCACGTCGACGACGCAAAGCCCCGCGCGACGGCTTCCGACCAGAGCAGCACGACGTTGATGCCCTGGTACGGCATGCCGTTGTGGCGCAGTGGCCGCGTGATGCGGCCGGCGGCATTTGATGCATTCCACGGCCTCACCCACGGCCGCACCCCGCGCTCCAGGTCCGCGACGATGCGATCGGTGATGCGCGCGTAAACGTCGGCGCGCGGCTTCTCTTCCTTCCTGCTCATTTCAGTGACCTCCATTTCGGAGGCCGCGCCTGCCGCGGCCCCTCACGGGGTCCGCGGCGGCGGCATCGCGCGCTCGCGCACCCATCGGGCCGCAGCGGAGCGGAGGACGGCGCAGCCGTTGCGCGTGCGTCGCGTCCGCCGCATGGACCACGGATCGGGAGGGGCCGCGGGCGCGGAGCGCCGCTCTTCTCATTCTAATTGGCTTTGCTTCGGTTTCGTCGGCGACACGAAAAAAGGGCCGGTCTCGCGACCGGCCCCCTACAGAGGGCGAAGTGAGAGGCGGGGCCGAAGCCCCGCCGAGAGTGCTATTCGAAAGCCGACATCTGGGCCGCGGCCGCCTTCTTCGAGACGGTCTCGCCGGCGTGCTCGACCTGGCGTTCGAAGGGTTTCCAGGCTTCGCCGATGACCTGCTCGTAGGCGGCGACGGCGCCCTCGGCCGCCATGCGGAGCGCGTGGGCCTGAAGGCCCATGTCGGCCGCGAACTCGCGCTTGCGTTGCGCCTGGCTGTCGAAGCCGACGGGGCCGTCGAGGTCTTCGTCGCGGGCGTCGTTCGCAAGCTTTGCAGTGGCCTCGCGAGCCTCGGTCACGGCGCGGGAGTAGAACTGGCCGGCGCCGTGCGCGGAGCCGACGTATGAGCCGACGATGCGCTGGAGGTGAATCTCCATCGCGCGGTCGCTGAGCCCGTCCTTGAGCGCGTCGGCTGTCTCGACGACGAGCCGCTCGTGCAGGTCGCGAATGCCGTCGCTGTCGAGGACGGCGAGCCCGAAGCTCTCGGAGATGCGCAGCGTCTGCGCTGCGTCGGGGCAGGCGAGGCGGACCATTTCGAGAGTCGTGCCGCGGCGGAGCGGGATGACGCGGGCGGTGGAGCGAGGGGAGCGGGCGGTCTTGGTCATGGTGTGATCCTTTCTCGGTTTCACCTTGGGAGCTTTCGGCCCTTTGCCGTCGCTCCCTCGGGTGCGGTCGACCAGAACCGGCCCCAGCGGGACGCTTCAGGGGGCGGCGGCTGCCAGGGCGAGCATGGGCGGGTTGCGGACAAGCGGGCCTTCAGGCCTGCGAAGGACGCGGCACCCCATCGCGAGACGGCGGCCGCCGATCGCTTCGCGACTTGCCCTTGAAGCGGACCGCGGACGGTTCAGACCGCAGCACAAACCGAGGGGGCGACGGCAAAGGGTCACCCGCCACCGAAACCAGGAGGTCACCGCAGGCCCTCCGACCGGTCGCCGCCGCCCATGCGCGTCGGGATCCTTCCTCGCCGTCGAGACGGTGAGCCGCTTGGTCTCTCACTGCCCTGCAGCGGATAAGGAAACGCGATTGCGCTTCCGAAATTCGGCGATCGCCGTCTCCTGCCGATCGAGCTTGCGTGTGAGCGCGTCGATCTCGCCGCGGCGGGCGAGTGCCAGCTCCGCGAGGCGCTGCTGAAGCAGGCGCTCGTCGGCGTTCGTCCAGCTCGACGCGCTCCGGCCGTACTGCCGGCGCTTCGCCCGTTCGGTGACCGTCATCCGCTCTGCGCGTGCCGCGATCTGGCGCTCGACGACGCGGAGGTGCCGCTGCGTCTCGGCATGCGCGGCTTCTATGCGCGCAAGCGCGAGGCCGCGGTCCGGTGGCCCGGTCATCGCACGGTCCCCACCGGCCACAAGGGGAAGGCGGACTCGTCCGCGGTGTAGTCGTCGGGGAGGGAGACGCCCGCGATGGATGAAGAGAGGTCGTCGCCTGCTACCGCCCAGTCGATCAGCGCCGAGTTGGCCCCGGCGTGCTGGCGCATGTCGGAGGTGAGGATGCCGTCGAGCGCGTCGGCGATGGCGCTCTCTGGATTGTGGTGGGCGTGGACCAGGAGGTTCACGGCGACGAGGTACGCTTTCATGGCCGGACCTCCTTTGCGTCCACGGCACAAGGGTAGGGCTCGGGCGCGTGGACTGAGACGCGCACGGCGCGCTTCCAGGCGTCCGGGCCGGTGAAGTGCCGCCCGAGCCGGGGGTGCCAGACGACGAGGACGGGCGTCTCGCTGTCCTCGTCGGTGGCCGAACGCCAGCCGAAAGCTTTGGCGATGAGGCGCCAGGGCATGGTCACCTCCATCCAATGAAGTCGGAGGGGCCGCCGTAGACCTGGTGGCGCGCCTCGTCGACCACGAAGCCGAAGCGGCCGACGCTGTAGTCTTCAGACGGGACGAAGAAGCGGCGCTCCTCGGTCCCCGGCCCGCGCTTGCCGCCAAGCGTGGCGACCACCTCGACGAAGCCGGGCTCGTGCTTCGATGTGATGGCCGAGGCGACGATCCAATCCTGGACGTGCGCGGCTTCGAAGGCACGGCGGTCCTTCTCGTGCGATTCGCCCGGCATGAGGATCGTGCCGAAGATCGCCTCCCATGCGTCCGGCCACGAATCCTTGACGGTTCGCTCCGCGCAGCGCCGCTCGAACGCCGTGAAGAGGTGCGGGAAAGTGATCGCTACCGCCGCCCAGCCCTCATCCTCTTCGTACCAGCCGCCCTCGGCGCGCAGCAAAGGATGGACCTTGCGATTGCGGTTAGCCGAGATGTGAAAGCCGCCATGGCCGGCTGTCGAGTGGAAGACGACGTCCTCGGCATAGAGCGTGCCGCCCTGCGAGGCGCCCCACGGCGTGCTGGCGCGCGAGCAAATTTCCTTGCGACCGAGCGCGCGCTTCTCTCGTTGGTGCTCAGCGTTTTCAAGCACGCGGGCGCGAAACGCCGGCTCGTCGGCGAGTTCGCCCGAATGCCCGTAGAAGTCGCTACGCGTCCACTCGGCCATCGGACGCAACAGACGCCAGGCGGTGACGAGATAACGGCGGCCGTCGCGCGCCTGCGCCATGGCGAAGGCGGTGTCGCCGACCAGCGCAACAGGCATGCTGTCGGCACTGATGCCAAAAGAAACCCCCAGAAATCCGGGCTCGGTTTGGGGGCAAGCAGGAGAGGGGGCGCTCATGCCGCGGTCCTCCCCTCGACGACATCGGCGCCGACCCCATCGGCCGTCACCTCTTGGAGCACGGCGTGCGGATAGCCGTGGCGCGTCAGCCACTCGCGCGCGTCCGCCTCGTTCGCTCCGAGATAGACGAGCTCAGCGTCGTCGCCGGCGTGGTCAAAAACACGGACCGATCCGATCGCCGGGCGTTCGATGACGGTGAAGGCCAGTCTCGAGTCTAGCGAGAACGTCCGATGGACGCGGATCGCGATGACGCCGCCGGCACCGTGGTCGGCCTCGTGCAGCGTGACGTACGCGGGAAGCGAGACGTCGCCGACACCGCGCGCGCCCTGTTTCCGGATCAGCCGGCCGCGGCTGTTGCTGGTTCGCCAGGCGGCCAGCTTCTTGTTGAAGCGCGCCGGCGGCTGCGGCGTCCCGTCCGACCAGGCGATCAGCGACCCGATCGGTGCATTGTCGAAGATGGTGTGCGCGGACATGGTGTCCTCCTTTTGCGTGAGCGTCGAAACAGAACCGCCGCCGGCGAGGCCGGCGCCGGCGGATCGTTCGGAAGAGGGAGTGGACTGCTACTCGGCAGCTTCCTGGAAAGCCTCGACCTCTTCATCGGAGAGGCCGTCGTCGACGTTTTCGGCGTTGTCATCCGCCTCGCCGTCTGCCGACGTCGCGCCGGACGACAGCCAGTCGGCGAGCTTCGCGGGGTCCGGCGCGAAGAGCGCGGAAGGGTGGACGAAGTGTCCTTCCTTGAAGTGCTCGACCAGCGCGGCGCGCGTGTCCTTCACGCGCTGGCGCGGCAGGACCGGCGTGTCCTTGCACGACGCCTCGAGCGCCGGGCGCGAGAGGCAGGCCAGGAACTCCTCGGTGCCCATGTTCGGCAGGAAGGCGTCCGCGCCGACGACCTCGCCGGCGACGCGGGCGACGACCCCGCTGTTGGTGGCGTTCTCGCGGCACGAGAAGACGTCGACCAGCATGGTGCGCGCCGCGACGCGCAGCGTGTCCGTGTCGAAGGCGAGCTTGCCGTCGGCGTCGAACAGCACCGCTGCGTTCTTCGCCAGCCGGCTGTGGCCGTAGTATGTGCCGCCGCTCCCCGTCGTCACGGAGACGTTCTGCCCCGCGAAGGCGAGGACCAGCAGCGCCATCAGCGTGTCGTCCTCGATCGGCGCGCGGCCGAGCGCCTCGCGCAGCGCGTCGGTGCGCAGGTCGCCGATCATCTCGACGCCCTTGCGCGTCACGTCGGGACGCGGCTTCGAGACTTCGCCTACGTCGTCGGCCGCGTTGTCCGGGCTGGTTGCACCCTTGCCCTTCGGCTTCTTCGCCGCCGGCATGCGGTAGTGCACGCTCTGCACGCGGCCGTCGCGGTCGAGGTACATCGCCGTGCAGTCCGACTTCGTCGGCTTGCCGTAGACGCGCTCGGCCTTCGGCGGCAGCTTCACCTCGCCGTAATGCGTGGCCTCAGCGATGATGCCCTTCTTCGGCAGGTTGGCTGTCATCCACTCCTGCTGCGCGCCGAGGAAGGCCTCGACGTCTGTGGTGTAGCGGCTGTCCTCGTCCGCCGGGGCGAACAGGTCCTCGACCCACGCGATGCCGTAGGCTTGCGCGAGGTCGTCGCCGAAGCTTGCGTGGCGCGCGAACATGCGTGTCTTCTGCAGCGCCTGCGCGACGCTCCACCAGGAGACCTGCGGGTCGGCCTTCGACGGTTTGTGCTTCTTCCAAACCTCCTTCTGCTCGTCGAGCGACGCAGCCGCGATGGTGCGGAGCTGGCGCTCGTCGGGCATGTCGCCTCTGGCCATGTGGTCGAGCATTGCCGGCAACACATTGGCGAGCAGGCGCAGCTTCTTGATCTGGCGCACCGGCAGCGCGAGCGCGACGCCGATCGCCTCCTCGGTCCAGCCGAGCGCGACCAGGCGCTCGATCGCCCGCCACTGGTCGACGGGGTTCAGCGCCTCGCGCGCGATGTTCTCGACCATGGAGCGCATGGCGCCGTTGTCGTTCGCCGCGTCGTCGACGAGGACATCGATTTCCTCGAGCCCGGCGGCGATCGCCTGCTTCACGCGGCGGTGGCCGGCGTTGATGACGTAGCCGTTGCCGCCTCCGGTCTCCGGCGTGATCACCGGCGGCTGCACGATGCCCACGGCCTTGATCGTCGCCAGCAGCAGCGCGTCGGCCTGCGGCGTCGACTTGGTCTGGCGCATGCGGTCGGGATTCTCCTTCAGCGCGCGCGGGTCGACCTTGATGAGTTGCATGGAAGTGCTCCTTTTGGGGTTGTGGACCGGCATCGCCAGCCCTTTCTCGTCTTCTTCCCGAAGACACCCCCCGGCCCGCGGAGCGGTCGGGCCGGTGCAACTGCGGCCGAGCATCCCTGGCCGGCAGGACCAGCAGGGCCGAAGCCCTGCGCAGGACGACGGGCCGGGATCGCGCAGGCGGCGGTTGAGCGCAGCGGCAACGGCCCGCCCGATCTGCGAGCGGGCTTTTCTCCCGCTCTTCTTCTGTTCTTTTTCCTTTCAGGCCGCTTCCTGCATCCCGCCGGCGCTTCCGTCGTCCTCCGCCAGCGCCTTCTCGACCTCGGCCAACTGCCGGCGCTTGTCGGCGAGCTCGCCCGCGAAGGCGAAGTCGCCGGCGTCGCGCGACTCGTAGGAGGCGAGCCGCCTGCGCGCGTCGGCCATCCGCTGGCCGTAGCGCTCCCGCTCGCCCTCGAAGTCGTCGAGCGCGCGCTCGAGGCGGGCGACCGCGCCGAGCGGCGTCACCGTCACCGGCAGCTCGATCTCGTATTCCGCGCCGGTCCGCTGCAGCATGGTGGTGAAGCGGTATCCATCGCGGCCGAAGCGTTCGCCGGAGTACTCGAGATCGAAGCCGCCGAGCGACGCGATTGTGCTCTCCCCCTCCTGCTGGAGCTGGACGAGAGTCAGGATCTCCTTCAGCAGCGCGCGGCCGGCGGACTTTCGCTCGGCGTGCGCTTCGCCCGTGACCGTCATGGCGAATCCATCACCCGTGGTCGGGATGCGACGCTCGATGTCCTGGCCGATCTCGGCGACGCGGCGAGTTGAGAGATCGATGTCGCGCTCGGCGTCGCGGATTTGCCGGCGCACGGCGTGCTGGTCGTCGATGTGCGCGGCCCGCAGCCGTTCGAGCCGGGCGATGTCCGCCTCGAGGCCGGCCTTCTGCATGAGACGCGGATCGCCCGATGCGATCGCCTTGGCCATGGCGAACTGGTTGGCCTGGCTCTCGCCCATGTCCTCGAGCCGTCGGATCGAGGTGTCGCCCGACAGCGCCGCGGCGATGAAGCGGGCCTTGCGCTCGTTGTTCTGCCACATCTGCGCATCGAGCGAGCCCTCGGTCGCGTAGGCGAAGATGTCGACCTCGTCGTGCTGGTTGCCCTGGCGCACGATGCGCCCTTCGCGCTGCTCGATCTGCGACGGCAGCCACGGCACGTCGAGGTGGTGCAGGGCCTTCAGGCGTAGCTGCGCGTTGACGCCGGTCCCCATCGTGTCGGAAGAGCCGATCAGGAAGCGGACTTTGCCGGCGCGCACGTCGCCGAACAGCCTCTGCTTCGCCTCCGACTTCTTGTAGTCCTGCATGAAGGCGATCTCGGACGCGGGCACGCCCATGCGCACGAGCTCGTCGCGGATCCAGCGGTACGCCGAGAAGCCGCGCGACTTCTCGACGCTGATCGTGCCGAGGTCGGAGAAGATCATCTGCGCCGCGCCGGGCAGGTCGAACGGCTTGCCGTCGGCGCGCACGTAAGTGCGCTCGGCGGTGTCGCCCCAGATGCGAAAGGCGTTGCCGACGAGCTGGTTCAGCTTGTTGTCGGCCTCGTTGTCGTTGTCCGGGTCGACGAGGCGCAGGTCGATCGCCGCGTGGCGGCCGTCGGTGATGACCGAGAGCAGGATGTCGTCGCCCGGCTCCGGCGCGCGGTCGCGCTCCTCGATCGCCTTGATGCGCTCGCCGAGCAGCGCCTGGTAGCGCTTGAACGCCGCCGACGGCTTCGCGGTGAGGATCTGCCGCTTGCCGGTCGAGACCGCCGGCACCCTGACGTATTGGCGCAGGTCCTCAGGCATCACCACGTCGGCGAAGGAGCGGAACATCGCGATGAGCTCCGGGACGTTGACGAAGGTGGCGAAGCGCGTGACCGGCTTGTACTTGCCGGAGGGCTGCAGCTCGAGCTCGGTCGTGACGTCGCCGAAAGTCGACGCCCAGGCGTCGAATTCGTGCAGGCCGCGTTCGAGCAATGCGGCGTATCCGAGATAGCGCTGCACCGAGAACATCTCGCCGAGCGTGTTGGTGATCGGCGTGCCGGACGCGAGCACGAGCGCGCGGCCCGGGTTCTTCGTCTCGACAAAGCGCGACTTCACGTAGAGGTCCCAGGCGCGCTGCGAGCCGTTCGGGTCGACGCCTTTCAAAGTCGACATGTTCGTGGCGAAGGAGAGCTTCCTGAACTCCTGCGCCTCGTCGACGATGATCTGGTCGACGCCAACCTCCGAGATGGTCAGCAGGTCGTCCTTGCGCGTCGACAGCGACTCCAGCCGCTCCTGCAAGCCCTCTTTCAAACGCTCGAGGCGCTTCCGCGAGACGCGGTCGTCGCTCTCGACCTTTGTCAGCAGCGTCTCATAGAGCTCCAGCTCGTCCTGGATCATCTGCTGCTCGAACGCCGACGGCACGCTGATGAAGCGGAAGGCCGAATGCGTGATGATGATCGCGTCCCAGGTCGCGGTCGCGGCGCGCGACAGGAAGCGGCGCCGCTTGTCCTTGGTGAAGTTCGTCTCGTCGGCGACGAGGATGCGGGCGTTCGGGTAGAGCGCCAGGAACTCGCGGGCGGCCTGCGCCAGGCAGTGGCCCGGCACGACGAGCATCGCCTTCGCGATCAGGCCGAGCCGGCGCTGCTCCATGACGGCAGCCGCCATCGTCATGGTCTTGCCGGCGCCGACGGCGTGGGCGAGGTAGGTCGAGCCGGCCGAGACGATGCGCCAGATGCCGCGCTTCTGGTGCCCATAAAGAGAAAAGGCGCCAGAGGCGCCGGGAAGCTTCAGGTGGGAGCCGTCGAAGGCCCGTGGCGCGATGTTGTTGAAGCGGTCGTTGTAGACGCGCGCCAGGCGGTCGGTGCGGTCGGGATCGGACCAGATCCAGCGCTGGAATTCGTCCTTGATCTTCGAGAGCTTCGTCTTCGCGGCCTCGGTGTCGACGACGTTGAGGACGCGACGCTCGCTGTCGCCGTCCTTGATCGTGTCGAAGATCTGCGGCACGCGGCTGTTGAGCGCGTCGGCGAGCAGCTCTCCGGCGTGCCGCCGGTCGGTGCCCCATTCCGATGTGCCCGCGGCGGACCAGCCGAGTTGCCGCGCCTCCACGGTCCACGACGCGAGCTCCGGCATGTGGTGGATCTTGATCTCCACATCCATCGTCTGCTTGACGAAGGCGACGACGTCGGCGGCCGGAATCCACGGCGCCCCGAGGCGCGCCGTGATGTCCGACGGACTGAGGTCGGCCGGCTGCACGCCATGCAACGCGGTGACGTTGCGCTCGTAGGCAGGGTCGAGCGCCGTGGCCGCCTCCGCCGCCGTCAGCTTGTCGCGGACGGGCCCCGAGAGATACGCGTCGGCCGTCTGCCATGAGCCGTCGGCCGGATCGCGGAAGATGGCGCTGCCGAGCTCGGCGACGACGTTGTCGCGATCACGGTGCAACAGCTCAGCGATGTGCTCGACGTCGACGTGGCCGCGCTCGTTGAGAACGACGGCGAGCGCGTCGGCCGCGCTGGAGATCACCGGCGCCGCCGGCGGCGAGATCACCCGCTGGCTGAAGAGCGGCCCGGGCTTTGCAGTGTTGGTCTCGAGGTCGTACTCCTCGATCGAGGCGACCAACCAGCAGTCGGGGTCGTCGAGGAAGGGCTGTATGTTGGGCCGGCGGTGCGTCTCGCGCACTTCGCCCGTCTCCTCGTCTTCCGTCATGGAGACTGTGGTGAAGTTGATCGGCCCGAAGTCGCGCACGAAGCTCGACCACGCGATGCGCAGGCGGACCTGCGAGTCCTTCCACGGCCGGTCCAGCTCCTGGCACTTCAACACCTCGCGCACGGCGTCGCGGACCGGGATCAGCTTCCGGATGATGCGGACGTGCTTCTCCGGAATGCCGTCCGCGCTGCGCCCCTTGCGCGCCTTGACGGCGATGGCCGCGCCGTCGAGGAGCTGCATCAGGCCGTGGGACTGGTCGAAGAAGTAGCTGCCCTCCCGCACATGGCGATCAGAAGGGAGGTCGACGTCAGCAAGATCACCCATATCATCCAGGTCGAGGTCGATCGCGTCGGGCTCGCCGTCGTAGATGGCTTCCGGGAGAAGAGAGGTCGATGCGGAGAGAGCCTGACCGAGGTCGACATCCGGATGCGGCAGGCACGTGTAAGCCTCGCCGAAGGGACCTGAGGTGAGCGCGTGCGCGCCGAGCACGGAGTCTGGGTGCGTCGCGAACCAGCGGTTCACGCGGATCGCGCTCTCGTCTTCCGTCGCCGGCCGGACGTCCTCGAGGTCGAGCCACGACATGTCGCCTTCCGGATCGCCGATCTTGCGCTTGCGGAAGAACAGGAGGTCGACCACCACGTCGGTTCCGGCGGCGGCGCGGAAGCTGCCCTCCGGCAGACGGATTGCACCGATGAGGTCCGCCGACCTGGCGATGTGCTCGCGCGCGGAGGAGTCCGCCTTGTCCATTGTGCCGTGCGAGGTGACGAAGGCCGCGAGCGCCCCGGGCTTCAAGAGGTCGATCGCGCGCGCGATGAAGTAGTCGTGCAGGCGCAGGCTCATCGATCGATAGGCGCGATCGGACCGCACCGCGCGGTCGGAGAAGGGCGGGTTGCCGATGGCGAGGTCGAAGGCCGCCGGCAATTCGGTGCGCGCGAAGTCGCCGGTGACGATGCGTGCCCGTGGCTGCAGCAGGCGCACGATGCGCGCCGTCACCGGGTCGAGCTCGATGCCGTTGACGTGCGAGGTGGCGCGAAGCTCTTCGGGCATCAGCGCCGGAAACAGCCCGGTGCCGACGCCGGGCTCGAGCACGCGGCCGCCGCGCCAGCCGAGACGCTGAAGTCCTGCCCACATCGCGCGGACTATGAATTCCGGGGTGAAGTGCGCGTACTGGGTGCAGCGCGCGAGTGAGGCGTGATCGAGGTCTCCGACCGCCTCCTCCAGCTCCTCGCCGATCGCCTCCCAGCTCTTGCGGAAGTCAGACTCACCGGGCTGCCGGAAGACGGAGTTCGCGAGCTCCGAAGCACCAAACCCGGTGAAGCGGATAAGCTGCTTCTGCTCCTCCGGGCTCGCAGGGCGATCCTCGGAAGCGATCGCGGCGGCAAGCCGGATCGCGTTGATGTTGTCGCGCGCGCGGCTCCTCCAGCCCTTCGCGAGGGCGCGGTCGCCGGCGAGACGGAAGTTCGCGCCTCTCGCCCGGTGCGCGGGCGAGATTGAACGGCCGACGGCCGCAGTCGGACGCGCAGGGGGTGGCGTCGACGGATCGGGGTCGTCATCGTCCGGCTCGACGGCCATGTCACCGGCGAACGCAGTGACGCCGAGGCCGAGGCCCGACGAGAGGGTAGTGTTGTTGAAGAGATCGAGGGTGAAGGGATCGTCATGCGCCATTGGAATGTCTCCTTGTGGTGAGGGCGAGCGCCATCGGCCCGCTGGAGTGCTCCAGCCGGCTGGACGTGCGCGGATTTTGGGAACGGGTCGGGCACGGCCGCCGAGCGGCGACCGTCGTCGGATCGCTAGTCTCGAGCGATCACGTAGAGCTGCATCGAATTCGGGAGGAAGACGATCCGCAGATGCGTGCAGCCGGGGCTGCCCGCGATCAGCTTCACAAGCATCTCGGCGTCGATAAACTCGATCCCGTCATCGCCGCCGAAATGCTGGCGCTTGTAGTGCCAGTAGTCGGCGTTGGTCTTCGGGTCGCATTCTTCGGCGTAGACGACGAACGGGCGCTGCCCGTTCTTGAGCTTGCCGTTCGAGAGGATGTACACGCCCTCGTCGCCGACCAGCCAGATGCCGGGTTTCTCATCTCGGCCGGGATGCAGGCCATAATGGGGATTACGGAAACCCCCGTTGAGGTAAGCGTCGAGCCGTCCACGCATGAGGACGGCACGGACGTCCGTGACGGAGAAGGTGAACATCGCCGCCTCCCGTCACGCTGCGATCGCGTCAGGGAGGTAGCGCAAGTGCACGGGCAGCTTCGCCGAGACCTCCGCGTCGGTCAGGCGGTCAAGCAGCTTCGCGACCGTGCCCTGCTTTCCACCGTAGACCAGCACCATGCGCAGTCCGCGCAGATGCGCGGGCCAATTTTCGCCTGCGTATCCTCGGTAGTCGCCGTGCGTGCTCGACCAGATGTGCTCAAGCCGTTCCTCGCGTGTCATCGCCTTCACCGGCCGCGACTCGCGGTCGACGATGACGGCGCGCATCCGGTCGGGGGAGGCGCGGTCCGCGAGATCGCAGTAGCCGTGGAAAAACCGCAGCCGGCCATCGATCACTAGGGCGAAGAAGACGCCGGTGATGCTGCCGGTGAGGAATTCGCGCATCGCGAACATTTCGGCGCGCATCCACAGCGGCGGCAGGATCTCGAGCATGTAGTCGTACTCGGCCTGGCCGACTTCGAACCACTCGCCGTAGTGAAGGGCGCTGTTGTCGTTCTGCCAGCGGGTCGGCCGCTGCGCGTGGCGGTCGAACATGCTGAACATCTGCCGGCGGTCGGCTATGCCTTGGTACACCTTGCGAATGGACGAGAGGGTCATGAGCGGGCTCCTTTCAGCCTCGTCGGGCTGGAGCGCGGCTCGCCTGCTTCGGCTCGCCATCCTCTTCAGCCCTTCTGACCCTCCTTCACGGCCGCCTCTCCGGTCCGGCGGGTCAAGGGCCGCGGCACGCGGGCGAAGCCTCCCTTGACGCGCCGGTCGGGCATGCGGCAGGTCACTCCTCCTTTTCCCTTCCCCGTCTTTCTCCCTCCTTCACTCTCCCAAGCCGCTGCTCAGCGCTCCGAACGGCGGCGAGCGCAGCCCTGAACAGCGCAGAGCCGCGCTCCTCCGAAAGGTCCGACGCGGCCGCTACAGCGACGCAGGCGGCGTGGACGTCCGAGTCGGCGACGGAAGCCGGCGACAGCGTGACGGCGTCGTCGTTCGCGATGACCTCCTCGACGGCCGCGCGCGCCTCCTGCTCGTCGAAGGACAGGAGGATGTGCGCGCGGGGCCGGGTCGCGTCGGCGTCGGGGTCCCGCGCGCCGGCGAGGATCGCTTCAGCCTTGGCGGCCGCGAGCGCCGCGCGGTCTCCCCAGTAGGCGCGGGCCGCCGCGTCGTGCGTGCCGGCCAGCACCTTGACCAGGCCGAGCAGCACCTCGAAGTGGTCAGCCTTGCGCTGCAGGGTCTCGTCGTAGTGCGACGGCACTTGCAGCGCTGGGCCGCTGTAGGCCGTGTCCGCGCCTTCCCAGGCGCCTGAGACGTAGGTCTCTCCGGCGGACTCGTAGTCGCGCGCCTCCTTCTCCCAATCGTCGTCCTCGATGGCGAGGCGGCACGCCTCGGCGAGGGTCGGCGCCTCGCAGCTGCGTTGGCGGAAGACGGGCAGGCGGTAGGTGGTCTCGGTTGTGTAGACAGGCATTGGCGGTCCCTTTCCTTCGGGTGTTCAAGACACCCTCGGCGGCCGCCTCTCCGTCCGGCCGGGTCAAGGGCCGCGGGACGCGGGCGGAGCTCTGCCCTTGACGCGGCCGGCGGGCATGCGGCAGCGGACACTCTCTGCCGGCATCTCCTTCTTCGTCTCGCTCGTTTCTTCACGCTGTTTGGACGGGGGTCGCCGCGCTGCTTCTCTCGACGGGCGCTACTTGCCGGCAGCCGAGGCTTGCCTCGGGAGCGGAAGCGGATCGTCGGAGAGCGTCCGGAGGAATGCGACGATGTTCGCTCGGTCGTTCGCGTCGGGCAGGCCCGCGAATGTCATGAGTGTGCCCTTCACGTAGTCCCGCGGCGAGGTGATGAAGTCGCTGACCATGTGGTAGTCCCAGTGGGCCTTCCCGTCCATCGAGAAGGCTTTCATCGCCGGCGAGTAGTTGAACCCGGGGTGCGAGGCGACCGCGCGCCCGATCACGCCCCAGAGATTCGGGCCGACCTTGTTCGGGCCGTCCTTGGTGCCGTCGTGGCAGGCCTGGCAGCGCTTGAAGATTGCTTCGCCCTTCGCGGTGTCGGCCGACGGGACGAGCGCGCTGATCGCGACGCGCTGCGGCCCAGCGGCCGCAGCGCTCTGACCTGTCGGCGCCGCCGACTTCAGGATGTAGCCGGGTGTCCGCGGCGGGGGGTTGGCGAAGATCGCGTCGGACAGAAGCGAGATCGTGAAGACGACGAAGGCGGCCCCGAGCAGGGCGCCGAGTATTTTGTTGATCTCGAACGAATCCATGAACCGCTTCCTCCATCGCACAGAGCAAGGTTCGCGCTGCAGTCGTCGCGACGCCCTCTCTGCTCGCCGGTTCGGTCTGGATTCTCCTTGTGAGCGATGGTCGCCAGGCGCGGAGGGGCCCCAAAAAACAATCAAGGAACCCCTACTGCACAATGAGAGCGCGCGGGCCTAGCGGAAGCGTCGCCGCGTGGACGCGCGGCACCGTCTTTTGGACTTCTCGCCGCGCGCTCCGCCGATGCCGCTATCCCGCCTTGGCCAGGGGCTCGCTGTCGACGCGCGCGAGAAGCGCCTTCAGGTCTTCGTTCCAGTCGCCGGCGCGCGGCCGCGAGCGCGCGTAGGCCGCGCCAGCCTCGGACGCGATCAGGCGGATGCGGTCGGCGTAGACGTCGCCCTGGCGGTTGTTGTCCGTCGCGGCGACGAGCCGGGTGTCCGGCCGGTCGGCGAGCCGGCGGATGGCGCGCTCGCTCGCCGGCGACCAGCCGCCGCCCGTGCTGACGTAGAGGGTGTCGGGGCGCAGCACCTGGATCGCGGCGAGGCTCATCGCGTCGATGGCCGCCTCGGTGACGCAGACCCGCGCTGCCGCCGCGGGGCCGAGCCGGAACAATTCCTTGGCGCCGCCGGTGGAAAAACCGCGCCACTGCGGCCCGCGCTCCTCCCACCCCAGGAGCAAGCCGCCGCCGTCGCGGTGCGCCGCCCACATGCTGCCGTGCGGCCCTTCCCGCAGCAGGTCCTGCTGGACCGCAACGGCGACGACCGACGCCGGGATTCGGCGCTCCTCTGTCAGGTAGCGCCACGTCGCCGACCCCGCCCGCGGCTTTGCGCGGCGGGACCAGCGCTCGGCGACGGCGTGCACGGGCACCGGGCGGCTCGGCCGCTCCCATGCCGGCGCAGCGGGGACGAACCCCACGAGAGCCGCGACGCGGGCCGACGCTTCCGGGAAGCCGTGGGCGCCCAAGTGCTCGGCCAGGTCGAACACGTCGCCCTTCGCCGTCGACAGCGGGTCGAACCAGCCGCGGCCGTCGTGGATCACGATGACGATCCTGGCGTCGCGGCGGTACTTCACGGCGCGGCGCGTGCTCTCCTTCACGTCGACCTTCCAGCCGTCGTGTTCCAGCAGGGCGGCGCAGCCGACCCTGCCTCTCAACTCCTCTATTTCGCTCTTCTCCATGGTCTTCACAACGCGGGATTCCACCCCGCTCCTTTCTTCGGTTGACGCCCGTCTCCACACCGACGGCACGCCGCCCGCCTGCCGCGAAGCGTGCCGGATGCAAGGGCGCGATGGCAACCCTTTGCGCTGGTTGGCAGTCGACCGCGGCGCAGCCTCCCTTGCATCGGGCGCAGCGCCAGCGGCACCGGATTCCCGGCTCAGTGAGCCGGGGACCACGGGTCGTACTCGTGCACGATGGTGTCCTCGTCGCCGTCGTACTCGCTCGAGACCATCACGCCGAAGGCGTCGTCGACCTGGAAGAGCACCACGGGGACCATCAGGGTGCGGGCGAGGTTGAAGGCGTTCTCCTGGGCGAGGTTGAGGTTCTGCGACATCGTTGGGCTCCCGTCTTGGGGCGGGGACCATCCCCGCTCGACAGGCGCCGACGTGTCCGGGCGCGGCCGCGGTCACCTCGCAGGCGCAGCCGGAGAGGTCGCACGCTTGCGTAGCGAACCCCTCGCGGGTTGATCGTGGAAGGCCGTGGCCGGACCAAGGAAAGCCCATTCGAGAGCGGGGTGGTCTTTCCCCCCGGAAGCCTGGAGATCCGTCGTCGCGGTGCCGACCTGGACGATCGCCGCCGCCTCGCTTCCGCGGCGCCGCGCGTGCCTCACTCCCATGCGTCGACGATAGCTGTCGATCGATGTCGTGATGGCCGGCGGGATAACGCGAGGCCCGCTCGCCACACCTTGGGGAGCTTGTTCATCCCGTTCGCACGGCCCGTTGGCCGCGGCTCGCTCAACGAAGCAGCGCGCGAACGCGCCCGGAACGTCATCGCCAATGTCGCCGGAGTGTGGAGCTGTTCGGCCGTCGCCCCTTCGGGACTTCAAGCCGCGTCAGGGATGGCAGCCCACGTGGGGGAAGACCCGCGACGCGGGGCTTCAGCGTAGCCGCCAGCCCGGCCCCGAAGGGGCGACGCCCAGTCCCCTCCATCTTTGTGCAACCGGAGCTCGCGCTCGCAAATACCCACGACCACGACATCGGCGGTGTCCGAGAAGCGCCACAGCTCTTTCGGGCTTTTCCACTGTGGCGTTTCAGCCTGCCTGCATCTACAAGGTATTGGCGCCCGCCTGTTGGTCACTGCGGCGCCTGAGCCCTCGCGGGAGGAAGTCCGACCCGGGAGCACGCCATGACCGATCCGCACGAGCAGAGTAGTCCGCACGGCCTTCCGGGCCAGAAAGCCGACCAGCGGCAGGTGGAGGCGGCCGCCTGGCTCGCCGCCGTCGTCGAGAACTCAGACGACGCCATCCTGAGCAAGACGCTCGACGGCGTCATCATGACGTGGAACCGCGGCGCGGAGCGTATGTTCGGCTTCAGCGCGGACGAGGCGGTCGGCCGCTCGATCACGATGATCATCCCCGAGGACCGGCTGCCGGAGGAGACGGAAATTCTGCGGCGCCTGCGCGCGGGCGAACGCATCGAGCACTTCGAGACGGTCCGCCGCCGAAAAGACGGCGAGCTCGTCGACATCTCGCTCACCGTCTCGCCGGTGAGGAACGCTGCAGGCGAGATCCTCGGCGCCTCAAAGATCGCGCGCGATGTCAGCGCGCAGAAGCGCGCCTACGCCCAGCAGAACCTGCTGCTGCGCGAGATGAACCACCGCATCAAGAACCTGTTCAGCCTGACGGCCGCGCTGGTGGGGCTGAGCGCGCGCGCGACGATAGGCGGGGAAGCGCTCGCGGCCGACCTTTCCGAGCGCCTGCGCGCGCTCGCGCGGGCCCACGCCCTGACGATGCCGGAGCTCTCCGACGACGCGTCCGGCGCGGGAACCACGACGTTCGTCGCGCTGCTCGAAGCGGTCCTCGCGCCGCACGCGAGCGACGGCACGCCGCACTTCACGATCAGCGGGGCCGACGCGCCGCTCTCGGGCAACGCCCTCACGTCCGCGGCGCTGCTGCTGCACGAGCTGGCCACCAATGCCACCAAGTACGGGGCGCTCTCCGTGCCGGAGGGGCGGCTGAGCGTCGAACTGAGCATGGAGGACGACAGCCTGCGCATGCAGTGGCGCGAAAGCGGGATTCCGACCCCGCCTGAAGCGAGCCGGACCCAGGGTTTCGGTTCAACGCTCGAGCGCGCCGCGCTGGCCGGCCTGCAAGGTAGTCTGACGCGGGACTGGGAGCCCCACAGCCTGACGATCCGCCTCGAGCTGCCGCTGGCCCGATTGGCAGCCTGAAAGCAAAGGCGCGAAGCGCCTCGGCGCTCCCCCGCGCCTCTCTCCGGCGACAGGCCGCTTTAACGAATCTGTCTGGAACGCGGCCCCCCGAGGGGCTATGAGTCGTGCGGGGCGGTACGCGCTGCCCTGGGGCGTCGAAACCCCTACGAGCGGTTTGGTGCCGGCCGTTACGGCGCCGCACTCCTTGACCTATGGTCGGGGAGCCTGTGGCGTATGCAACAGGTTCACCCGAACTAAAGGCCATAGGGCCGTCTCGTACGGTTTCGAACTCCCCGATCACCAGTCAGCGAGGGTTCGTTTGCGGGGGCGTACCGCAGACACGACCCGCCGGGAGAGATCGGGTGGCCAGCACCGAGGAGCGACACGACACCCCGCTGGAGTCGCGGGCGGCCGCCGCCCACCGGGCCTACCTCGATGCGCTGGGCGCGTGGGAGCGCGCCTTCGAGGCCGCGAGCCACCGCGCCCGAGGCGTGGACGACGTCACGCACCACCAGCGCGCGCTCCTTTGCGCAGCCGCCGAGGCGGAGAAGGAGCGCCGGCGCGTCGTCTTCCGCGATTTGTGCGACGAGCTCGGCTACGTGCCCCGAAGGGAGGGGGTCGCCCAACAGTGATCAGTTGCGGCTCGCGGAAGCCTTAGCTGGCGGAACGCACCGCTCCCTGCATTCCGCCCTCGCGTTGCGTCATCACCCCGTCACGGCGCGTGTGTACGAAGGTCGCACCCGCCGACTGCCGGCCCGCCTCTACTGGGCGGCGCGCGCGGCGCTCGGGCAAAACAGACCGAATCCAAGACTTGCTGCGGCAATGGTCTTTTCTGACCATACCGGCACTGCGCCCTGCGTGGCCAACTCGGCGCGTCAAGCAAGCCGAGGAGACGCCCATGCTCATGGTCATTCCTGGCTCGGAGGTCAGCCGCCACGCCGAGCTGATGGACCGGGCCTTCCGCTTCCGCCACGCGGTGTTCGTCGGGGAGAAGGGCTGGGAGGACCTGCGCCAGCCTGACGGGCTCGAGCGCGACAGGTTCGACGACGGCCACGCGGTCCACCAGCTCTGCATGCGCGGCGACGAAATCGTCGGCTATCAGAGACTGCTGCCGACGACGCGGCCGCACCTGCTCACGGACGTGCTGGGAGACCTCTGCCGTCGTCGCCCGCCGCGAGGACCGCGCGTGTTCGAGTGGACGCGCTTCTGCGTCGCAAAGGGACACCGTGAGATGCGTCCGTGCGGCGAGAGCCCTTTCCTCGAGCTCGCGCAAGGGGTCGTGGAGTGGGGTATGGCGAGCAAGGTCGACACCGTCACGGTCGCGATCGACTGGCGGCTGATGGTGATCGCGATGCAGCTCCGCTTCTTCGTCCGGCCGCTCGGCTTCCCGAAGCGCATCGGCCGCGACGAGGTCGTCGCGCTGCGCATGTCCTTCAACCGCGAGACGCTCGACGCAATCCAGGCCGCGCGCGGCACGGGCGCGCCGGTCCTCGCGGTTGCCGCCTGACTAAACGACACGAACGGAGGAGTCGCCCGTGATCCGGACTGCCGACACAAAGATCGTGGCCCACGAGCTCCACGCCCGCTACGACCACCTCAGGGCCGTCACGCTGATCGGCAGGACGATGCAGAAGGCGCTGTTCGCCGGCCGCTCGGACGAGGTCGTGTTCTGGGCGCTCGTGCACGCGCACTACTGCGGAGGCGAGCTCTGCGAATCCACCGAGGAGCAGCTGAGTTATTTCGCGGCGTTCATCCTGCCCGATCCCTCCGAGGTGAACTAGTCGCAACGGACGCGAATGACGGGGCCGCCCTTCTTGGAGCTTTTGCCTTTTATTGGCTCGCTCGAAGTCCCGGTGAGACTTCTTCGGCGACTGGGTCGATAGCGTTCAACGGCTGGTTGGACTGTATGTACTTACCGAGCTTCAACGTTCAATGCGACGGGCCCCTCCAGGCTGAATCCCATCTCATAGCTGACGCGTTCGCCCTGCGAGACGTAGTCCCAGTCGGCGAAATTTGTCTTCGATACGAAAACCTCGAGCCCATCGCTGTCTGATCGAATGAAGCCGAAGGAGGCATTCTTGGCATACAGCAGGCCATAGAATTTCTTGTGCGTTTCATCATCATTTCGGATGATTCCGCGCACCGCGCGTTTCTGCTGGAAGGTCACTCTGGCACCTTTTAGCTCCGCGAAGAGCTTCAGGCCGTCCGAGCCCCGGCCGACGATGCATAGTTGTCGTGCATGCCAGAACCGCGCTTCGTACTTGCGATCGCCTCGGCTGTAAGAACTGTTCAGGTGATAAGCGATGGCCTCCGCGTTCGCGTTGGCAACTGCCGAAGACGTTTCGAGGAGCGTGCGCGCCAAATCAAAGTGCAGGCGTTGGCTCCCGGGATTGACGGTCAGCGTCGACCTGAGGACAGCTGACGCCTCATCGAAATCATGATTTGCTCGGTATATTCGCGCGAGCCGCAGCGCGACCAGCTCGCTTCGTGAGTTCTTGTCGAACGCCCTCCTAAGGGCAGTTAAGGCACGTTGTTCATTGTGGAGCGCATCGCTGAGGTTGGCCTCCTCGGTGAGAAGTCGATCGTCAGCAGGAAATCGTTGCAGCCCCTGCCGCAACGCGTCCTCGGCTTCGCGGACCGCATTGCCGAGGTGCTCTTCGGCCAACTCGGACTCGTTGACTTTTAAGTTTTCGATCGCGTCGCGAACGCGCGACGTGCCGACCTTAGCTAGGGTGTGGAACGGGAATGAGCTCTTCCCAGATTTGGCAAGGCTGCTGGCCTGTTCCTCAGCGCGGCGTCGCCAGCTCTCTCGCTCCTCCAAGTCGTTCGCGATGGTTGAGCGCTTGAATGACAGCTCGGCCATAGAGTGCTTTATGGCAGCGTTCCGCGGCTCCTTTTCGGATGCCAGAGTCAGAAACCTCTCTGCCCGATTAAGTGCCCCAACGTCACCGGCGAGGCGCATCTCGTAGATGCCCCACTGGTGATAGATGACAGCGAGATCGCCGAACGAACTGATAGCTTCCTCGTAAATCGCGGCGCCCATCCCACGCTCGGCAAAAACATTCGCAAGTGTCGAAGCGCGCAGAAGGTGAAATAGCACTTCGTTGTCGTACGAGTAGGATGGATTCAGCTTTCCAATAATTCTCAAGAGGTGTTCATGCTTTTGCGCAACGCTCGGAAGAGCCGCCATGTACACGGTCTCGGCGATGAAAGGGTGTCGCGATCTATAAGCACGATCCTGCGTCCGGGGGTCATTGAAAAGCTCGACGACACGCTCGAGAGGCTTGAAGAAGCGCTCCCTGAAATCGTTGAAACCAATGCCGTGAAGCCTGGAGATAAGGCCCGCGCGGACAGGTGGCCCGAAGCGATTTAGCGCACATATGTCCCTGTAGAGCAGCTGGGCATCCAATGGCACGACGCTCTTGTACTCGTCTTCGATGATAGTGCGGAATGAAGCGTTTTCAGTTGCTTCGTGGAGGGCAACCAATAGCTGGCGCCCATACACCTCTTTCAGCTTCTCCGCTTGTTGTTCCCGGTTTGGCAACGTAGCGAGATGGCCGAGCGCTCCTGCCTTGTCGAGTAGGTCTAGCAGCTGGTGTATCTCAGTTACGCTTAGATAGCCGACGTCATATTCTTCGCTCAGATGCTCTTGGAGGTCCTCGCAGCGGACGTTCCACTCATTAACGCGCGCAGACCCTATTACGACCAGCTGCCATCCGCGTTTGGTCGCTGCGTTCAACAAAGCGTCGACCTTTGCGTGGCCGTCAGTGATGTCGTCGATGAACAGGAATAGCGGTTGATTGATTAGACCGAACATCTCTTCAAACAACTCGACGTCGATGTCATCGCCGTTTGTGATCCGCATTACCAACTTATCGTGCTTGGTGGCGGCGTCCCAAGCGATGCGCTTTGAAACGATGGTCTTTCCGGATCCGGCGTGTCCTTTCAGCAGACAAAGGCGCGGCCCGCGAATAACAGCAGTCGAAAGAATCTGCTCCTGAAGGACGTCTTGGCTCACGCGTCGCTTCACATCCAGATCGTGAGTCAGGGGAAACCATCCGAGATCGGCGCCCCGGTAAAACCTCTTGGGATCGGTCTCCTCGATTACGGCAGACGCCGACACGTGCTCGCATCGTGTCGCCAGATACGTCTTAAGACGATCAGTCTCGGTCGTGTCGGCTCTTGCAATGAACCGAGTAAAGGTCGTGTGCATCACCGCGACAGGCGCAAGAGCTAGGACGCGAGAACTCTCGGTTATCTTTCGATCAATGGTCTGCAGAAACTCATCGAACCTCGCACTTATTGTCTTGATCCGCCTTTCCGCCCAATAATCAGCCTCCGTCTTGAGAATACCCGGGCGAACGATGTAATGACGCGGATGTCCATCACCCTCCTTTCGTATTTCTTCGATTAAGGTCCTTAAATTGTAGTCGGCGAGGGCATAGCCGGCGAAGATAATCGTCTTCGTTCGCGCCCATTCTAGGAATTGGGCAAACTGACCGGACCGACCAGTCTTATGGTTGATGATCTGCTCGGTGCTTGCCACCAGCGGCGGATCAATTTCCTGATAGCGCGTGATACAACCGTGGAGCTTGACATATAGAACAGTATCCGGACCGATCTTGTCGTTCGCGCCATCACCGTCACGGGTGTTCGGAATCAGTACTTGCTTTGCGTGCTGATTGCTTTCGTACGCCTTTTCGATCAGAAGATCGTAATTTGTTGTCGCGAGCCCAGCCCAGACCAATTTTGGGATTATCAAGTGGTGTGCCGCGGGCTCGAACCCGAACAAGAGTCTGTGCAAGAAGTCCTGGACCTCTCTCGTACTGCGCGCGGAACAGCTAAAATCATATACGGTCGCAAAATTTGCGTCTTCATACTCTGGGCTCAGGAATTCGTCGCACAACAGCTTGGCGAGGCCTTTGGAGTCTGGAATGTTCGCCGACCCTTTCTTGGCCCCTAGCGAAGCGCCCGCCCCCAAAAAAATAACCGCTCGCTTCGAGCGAACCGCGTCGATCAATCCCGAATCAAGCTCAAGCACTCCAAATTCCCCCTCGGTTGCTTGGCCGAGGAGTTTGCACAGGCTCCGAAGACTCTCAAGCACACTTCTTGACGTCTCTGTCTGTTGAAGATGCGAGGTCGCGGCGTCACCTGCGAGGACTGAACAGACACGGAGATCGTTACTTTGAGTGCACGCCCGCGTCGGGACCGCTTGTTCAAACGTCGGTCGGGTTGACGACGATCGACGCGCTCGAGGCTGTCGGCGGGTTGGCGGCGACGCCGGTCGAGGTCGGGAAGTCCCCTGGCCCGCTCGGGCTCTCCTGGCACACCGCCGACTGGTCGCCGGTGAAGCACGACGCGTCGTAGCCCGCGCCGCGGATAAGGTAGCTGCACACGCTGACGCCGTTGCCGTCCTTCACGTTGCGCGCGTTGCAGTCGCCGCTCGCGGCGTAGTCCGCGAGCTTGCCGTTCTTGCCGCAGCCGAACTGGCAGGCCATCAGGATCGCCGACTGGTCGATCGTGGCGCAGCGTCCGCCCGAGCAGACCTGCTGCCCGACCAGCGAGGTGAGGCCGTTCTTCTGCGCCTGCGACCAGGAGTTCTGCTCGTACTGCGTCCAGGCCACCGTCTGCGCCTGCGGGTTGGAGAGGAAGCTTTGCGCGCTGCCGCTGTAGTAGCGCTCGAACGTGCCGGGGCAGAATTGGAACGCCCCGAGGCAGCCGGCCTGGTTGACGGAGCCGAAATTCCCCTCGCTGCTCGACACCTTGGCGGCGAAGTCGGCGCAGTTCGCGGGGATGCCCGCCGACGTCAGGCTCGCGGCCGACTCGCCCGCGAGCGCGAGCGTCGCCGACAGGCAGAGCGCGACGCCTGCGTTGAACAAAACCGATTTGACGGCGCGGCTCATGGCTTGCCCGCCCCCACCTCGAA
>Ga0209952_1001130_pt1 | contig 24257 bp, 17 predicted proteins | sample ThiBiot_750_biof_2_FD_183951 | JGI IMG/M metagenome (GOLD analysis project Ga0209952, IMG submission 183951) | Wastewater bioreactor microbial communities from Cape Town, South Africa - Thiocy_cont_750_biof (SPAdes) | ecosystem: Engineered > Bioreactor > Thiocyanate-remediating >...
AGAATAAAATCTCCAAAAAAGGAATTTCGCATTCTTTCGAAATTACGTGAATATATAAGGACCGGTTTTTTTGTCTTCCAACGCAAGCAGATGGAGAAAGTTGAAATGTCGTGTAAACGAAAGCGAGAAACAGAATCGAATGAGAAAGTCGATGTAAAACGAATTGTTCCACGACAGACTGAATTGTGTGGAGAAGGCGATAGTTGGCACAAGAAATCGATATTTTCTCATGAAGAATCAGTTGAAATTTTGAAAAAACTCGATGAACAAATTGTTTATCTTCCTCGTGAACGATTTCAATTTAAAATCTTTACGAAAACATTTCTTCTACCACGTGACAAAGCATTCTATGGTGATGTCAATTCCGATGGTAGTTGTAAGTGTTGTTTTTTTCCTCTCGTTTGAGATCATCTTATATGAGAAATAGATCCACTCTATCGATATGAATCGAACAAAGACGCTTTCTATCCAGAAGTACAACCATGGACAGCTGAACTTGAAAGATTGCGTGATATTATCTATGATATAACCGGTCAACGATGTAATCATTGTGTTGTCAATCAATACCGAGGTATTAACTTGATTTTGCTGGTAGAAAAGAAAAGTTTGTTTCTATTGATAGATAATAACGATCATATTGGATATCATTTCGATAAAACACGTGATTTTGTTGATGGTTCAAGTGTGATAACACTTTCATTTGGTGGACAACGAATTTTACGTTTGAAACATAATGAAACAAATGTAAAAAAAGATATTCAATTTCAAACTGGATCACTGTTTGTTCTCGGATGGAAAACAAATTCCATTTGGAAACATTCAATTATAAAAACGAAACAAATTTGCGATCGACGTGTCAGTTTGACTTATCGTTTCATCAAAACAATTCAACATAAAGACGGATCATTAACTGAAATCAAACCAGAATAATTTTTCTTCTATTTCTCGAGTACAAATAAATTCAATCCAATAGAAAATATCTTCGTTTGTTCTCTTTTTCCATAATAGCACAGACTTCTTGCATACGTAGCTCGTGTTTACATAATCTCGTACACATATTCATAGGATGGTACAGTCAAAATTTCGTCTTTTGAATTCGTTGTTTTCACTTGGAAGGAAAGATGATGAAAATGAATGTTGGAAGATAATGTTCGATGGTATTACGTTAATAATAATTATTTTTATTGGATTGATATTATTCGATCGTTTTATCAGTCAAATCTATTGTTGTTCTCATTCGAAGGAAGATCAGTATGTTTGTTAAACATTTTTCGTACGAATTTTATTTTTGATTTTGTTTAGAAAATGCAAGGTCAACGAATCAGAAAAGAAATAGATTAAACTCTAATTATTTGCCTTGCATCATGGTTTTTGAATACTAATAAATTTGATTTCTCGATCCAAGAAAGAACGAAAAAAAAAGATAGAAAGGAGAATTATAGAAGAAAAACGTGGAGAGAAAATAATCGAATGGTTGGTTAATTCTTTGTTTTGACTTTCGAAGCAGACGAATCTCGTCATTGTTATCAATCATTTCATATTGTGAAGGTTGACTTGTTGTTTTTTCTTGCTTTAAACATGTCTTCACCTTCATTTCGAGCACCCGGTGATATTGTCAATGAAGTTTATCTCGACAAGATTCAATCAATAATTCAATTATGCTCAGATGTTGGTGATGAACCAAGTTCATTAATCGAACAAGCAAAACGCGAATTACAAGTATCGAAATTTCGTTGTTTTTTGTCTCGAAAAATCTTAATTAAAAATTATTTCTATCTAAGAAAATGGTCACGGAAATGATTGCAGAAGACGATGCGTTATTCGAACGCAAACGTGCTGAACTCGTACCGATTCGTTCACGTTACGAATCACTCTATCACGAGTTACATCCGGATAAAACTTGTCCACAATATGGAACAACGCTGCCTGTTCTTCAAGCTCTACGTACATATGTTGATGAACATAAAAAATTAAAAGAAGAACATGAAAAACTCATCGAACGTGAACCGGATATACGTCGTGAAGAGAGACAATTGTGTAATGAATTAAACGAACGATCATTACAAAACGAGAATTCAAATTTCAATTCGAAACAATTAGTAACACAAATCAGTCTTCTCTCGGAACATATTGCTGAATTACGTGAAGAAAAAGTATGAAAATTTCATTGAAAATCAATTTCATCTCGCATCAAATCTTCTAGACAAAACGTATCAATCATTTAGCAGATCTAATTCGAACTTTACATGAATACGAAGAAGTTTACGGATGGAAACGGCCAACAACTGAAACACTTGTTGGTCGTTTATTAAATCTCGGTCTTATGCAAGTTGAACAATATACATTAACCAAAGAATCAATTGAACTTGTCGATAAAGAATATGCTGAAGTGAATTGTTTTGATTTGAGTTTGTTTTGCTTTTTTTGAATTTCAAAATATGTAGATTGCCGATCAAGTACATAAAGCTGAAGCTTGTTTTGAAGAATCACATCGACAATTGAAAACTTTAATGCGAAAACATCAATCATTGATTCCAAATGATCGAGCTTTAGCAGCAACAAAAACAAAACATTGTCGAATGTCGAAATTACCCGATGTAAATCAATTTCATCATAAAAAATCTTCGTATTTTCCTTTTAGCTTATTGCCGAAGTCGATCGTTATACTGAACATGGTCTCGAAAAGCTCACCAACGACATTCTAAAAGCTCGTGAACGTATTCATCTCATCCTCACTAAACTTTCAATGAATGACATTACCAATCATTCGAAATACGCGATTTTAAACACAAGTAAAATCGCGCACAACACTCGTCGAATCGAAACTCCTCTTTTTTTGCTTAGATGAATTCACCGAAGATGTCTATTTCATGCATGAAGAACTTGTACATGAATTAGAAGCTCAATATGAAATGAACAAATCAATGTACGAACAGATCGAAGTTTGGAATGAACTCTTTGCTGAATATCAAGAATTTGAAGTAGAGAGATTTTGAATTTTCAGTAAAAAAATGTTGGTATTTGTTCGATTTTTGAATAGAAAAATGCAAGTGATCCGCAGAGATTTCATCGTCGTGGTTACAGTGCATTAGCTGAAGATCGAACTCGAAAGAAACTCGAATCAAATCTACGAGAATGTGAACTACGTCTTGAACGATTAGCTGACGAATTTATTGAGAAAAATAATGGAAAGAAATTCGTTTTGAACGATAGTGGAAAGGAGATTTCGGAATATATTGCTCAAAGAAAAGAAGATTATGTCAAATCAAAAGAACGAGAACGCGAAGCAGTCAAGGTTGTCTTCGATTCAGTAAGAAAATACATCTATTCGTTCGTCTATTTCAGGCTGCTAACGGAACGATCGTTGGCCGAACGCCATTAAAAAGCAAACAACTCGTCAATGCAACACCAGGTGCTGCATCAAAACGCGTAAGTCATCAGCCTTTATTATTCAAAAACTAAATCGAATGTTTATCAAGATCGATCATAATCCTAATCTTCGTACTCCATTGCCCTCAACAGCAGCCAGCACACGTCGTGTCGGAATTCCACACTTACCAACTGGCAAAACGCCTCTACTCAATTCGACAATGAAAAATCAACACAAACAATTACAAACAAGTAAACGAAATAATCTCGATGCAACGTCAGCATCGATTATAACGCCAATAAAACAACGTCGATTTATGGATACAATTGAAAATACATCGACGAATAGTTTTGGATTAGGAAATCTCACTGCAGCTTATAAATCTTCGATTATTGTAAGAAATTCAACGATTGATTTGCGACTTCATCTATTTTGTTTAGACAACACCTTCGAATAAACGACCTTTGACCAAACGAACGATTCCGACTCCTCAGCGAAAATAAATTCATCGATTCTCGTTGTTTATTTGTTTTTGCTTATTATTATTATTTTTATATATGCGTGTACAGTTGATTAATTAATAGTTCAAAGAAAGAAAAAATAATTGAATAAATTTATCTCTCTACATTAATTTTTCGTCTAAAATGTCTTATCGTTATTTGCTTCTTGTTTATTCATTCTATTGAATAGAAAAACAAAATAAACACAAGAGAACTTTTTCTCGTTTGAACTCTCCTACTCTTCAGCTTTCCAATAAAATGTCAACATAGCATGCATTGTTTGTCCATTTTCGTCTAACAAATAAGTCTGAAAACAAAGAAATTCATGAAAATTTAATCAAAATCTCTATCTACAATTTGCTGTTCATCAGTCATATCATTCATCGGCTTAGCCATTTGACAATGAATAAGAAAATCATTGATGCAAACACAGATGTCATCATGATGTGCAAATAGATTTACATAGAACATATCATCCGATCGTTTGTACAGAAATTCGATATCACATTGACGATTTTCGAATGTTTTCGAAACCATATCCGACTATGAACCGTTGGGATTCAATGAAACAATAGCTGCTAATCGACATGTAAAAATCACGACAGATCGTGATGAATATTTAGTTAGAATAAAACGTAAACGTGATCGAGAGACATTTTCTTCCCAAGAATTGAGATCAACAAAGAAAACATTGGCTGTATCTTGTTCGAGATCGAATTCCATGATTTGAGAACGATTCCAAGCATTGACTCGTTCGAATGTATTCTCGAGGTATTTGAAGATCATCGATCGAATTATAAAATTCACTAAAACTTACATTTTTTTCTTGATAAAAGAAACACAAAAAAAAACGATTCGAACTTCATATTTTTTAAAAATTCCTCCGATGAAAACAGATCTCGAGCTAATTGAATAGTAAATGCGTACGGAGGAACAATCGAAATCGATCGATGAACTTTCATACTGATATTCATTTTATTTGAAAACATTGATGATAATAAACAACGCATTTATTTCACTTGTTTATTCGATAGGTAAAAACGAGCGTCAATCGATAACCAATCAGATCTTTCACATAATGAGGAGATAGTTAAGATCAAGAGAACTTTGTCGATCATGGTAATCTGTTATTATTTTTAGAAATTGTATTTCTACATGATTGCATCGAAAGAAAATCCCCTGTCAAACATGATAATTTTCATTTTCGATTATATATTGAATTTTGCCAACGGAAATGAAGTTGATTGAAAATAAATATTAATTATATATCCTTCGAGAAGCCAAATTCTTCTCCAAGTCAAGACAAAGTTCGAGATTAAATTAGCAGAAAACATCTTGTCCCTATCGTTCACAAAGAAAACTTTTTTTGATTTATTCGGACTGTGAATTATAATCTATTTTTAAGTTGTTTTTTTTTCTTTCGAATAAATAAGACTAAGCTTTATTTGAAAATAAAAGACTACTTGTGTTTTCCATCGGGATCAAAAGGAATTCTTTTTTGTAAAATTATTCATTCATTTAGCAAGGGAAAGACCGAAAGAAGATTTTCTTCTCACCCAGGTGTCATAGTCGGTTGGTGTTCTACTATCTTTGAATATTTTGTGAGCAAGGCTTCTTTCCTTTTTCCTCTTTCTCTCTCTCTCATCATTTTCTTCTTCAGGAAGAGAAGAAAAAAGCAAAGAAAACTTTTAAAAGAACTAAAAACATTCATTTAACTGAATTCTTCTAACATTTGTGCTCTGTATTCATTGAACTAACCTCATTGTTGAGAGTCGTGTGAGTAAAATGTCTTCGTGTTCTTGTTTTTCATATTCGAATTTTCTCTGTTATCTATCATAATCAATCGTGTCACGATTGTAAGTAAATCGAGAAGAAAGAACAATACACGCCACCATCATCGTCAAGTGAAAATAATACATCTGTATATTTGTATCGAAAATGATCGATCGTCGACTCTCAATTTGATTTCATTTCTCAAGACAAGAGAAATGATTTTTGTTATTTTTCGATAAGTTCCTATTAGCTTTGCACACTTTGCTCTCGGTTGGTACGTCGAGTTTTTGAGTCGAGCTACGGGACATATGCGCGTTTGAAATAAATTTCGAAATAGGTCTTTAATATTTTATCAAGATAAGAAATTTTAATTTGATTAAATTTTTATAGGAGAAAGAAAACAAAACGATATAAATAGAAAATCTGAATTTAGATATAATCTCAATCGGTATTCTTTTTTTTTTTTGGTTTTATTGTTCAACTAAGTAAAAGCAGAAGACGAAGAGAAAGAAAATACTAACAAGATTTTTTTCTCAGTATTACCTGACTATTCGCGTGGTTGATTATGAAATATTAATTGGTTACATTTATTTTTAATTCCTTGTGAAAATAAATAAGATTGTCGAAATTCGATTCGAGAAGATAGATTTGTTTTTGATCTGTATTGACAAATATGAATTCAATTATATTTTGTTCTAATCCATTTGGATTGATGTAAGACTTTCTTTCAAAATAAGATCAGCATATAGTTTTTGTTTCCTTTGATGTAAATTCATATATGCCAATGAAAGATGACAAAGGTGCATCAATAAGAATAATTTAGTTTACTGTTGCCGAGTTTTTTCCTCTCGAACAACTCTTTTGTAGATACTTGAGAAGAAAATGCAATAATTTCAATAAAGATTCATTATAGTTAAAGCTCTTGTGTCTTTTTAGTAAAATAAGAAATCCATTTTCTATTGAGAAGAAAAAAAACAACAAATGACATTTAACATAAAGAAGAAAACCCGGACGTTTTGCTTTTTTTAGACGAATTCAATAGAATTGATGAGTAAATTATTAAATACGGTTCACTGGAAGGAGAAGAAGAAGAAGAAGAAAGGAAACAAGAGAAAACTAAATCACATTGTTTTTTCTGCTGGAATAACTTAAATATTCATTGTTTTTAGATTGATTTCGTGTGTGTAATTTGTTTTTACACACATATTTATGTAAGACAATGTTAAAACCTACGAATTCATCGTCGTCATTAACTTTGATGCGTCATTCACTCGTGAGTATTTATTTAATTGCTGAGAATACGTTTAGCTGCTTATTTATTATCTTGAAGAGCAAAGAGAGGGAGGAAATATGTCGGAGAAGAAATAAAAGGATGAAATGGATCGTTATAATTTCTAACTGATTTAAGATATGAAGTCAGCAGATATATTATTTTTTGTCTTTGTAATTTGAATTTAATTCTTCTGAAACAAGATAATCTCAATGTTGCTGTTACTTGTGAATAAGGTAAATAATAGATGAATATTGGTTATTTCAAAGATATAATTAAAACAATTTAATCTTGTTCTTCGATTTCAATATGAAAAGTTTTAAAAATTCGACCAAGACAAACGAATTTAACCTCATAGTTTGAGTGAGCATTGAAGAAGAAAAAGAGGGGGAGAGAGGAAGAAAAAGGAGTGACAACTAACGAGTCAATTCATCTTCTTTTTCATTATTAACGAATAAGAATTGCAGAGAAAAAAAATGTTTTCTTTTCACCTAAATACTCGTCTGAGTTAGATGACATATAACTTCCTGCTTCTTCTTCTTCTTCTTCTTCTTTTTTTATTTATCTCTATGAATTACTGTAATATTAAAAATAAAATTCTAAATTTATCTTAGACAACAAGTCTAACATCGTCAACAGCTGTATGGATTATCGAACAGAAAAATATCAATTCAACAATCATTGAAAATTCTCAATCAGGAGTGAGAATCATGTGGTATCGGTTTTTGTTAATTATTGGTATGTTCGAGAGAGAAACAGAAATGTAAATCAAACCTTTGAATTTCGTTCTTTTCAGTTATATTTATAACTGCATTCGGTAATCTGCTCGTATGTCTAGCAATTGCACGGGAAAGAAAATTACAGAATACCACAAATTATTTTCTCATGTCATTGGCAATTGCCGATTGTCTCGTTGCAATTCTCGTCATGCCAATGGGCATGATCGTTGAGGTTCTCGGTTATTTTCCTTTACCACACTATGCTTGTATCATATTCGCAACAATGGATGTTCTGTGTTGTACATCATCGATTTGGCACATGAGTACGATGTCCATGGATCGATATTTTACTATTCGTTTTCCATTTCGTTACGGACGAAATAAAACACGTCGAATAATGTTACTAAAAATCATTGGCGTTTGGGCAATAAGTTTTGCTGTTTCATCGCCGGTGTTCGTTTTAGGTATTATCGATCAAGATTCAGTCCTTTCGAATGGTGTTTGTGCACCAAATAATGCATTCTTTAAAATCTATGGTTCAATATTTGCGTTTTACATTCCATTTCTCATTATGATAATAACATACGCATTAACAATGCGATCATTACGAAATGTTCTAGTTAATAAAAAGAAATACGATCGAGAACGACGACAAAAACAAACATTTCGACCATTGGCGCAGATTATCAATCAGTACGCTGAAATTGCTCAAGGTATTCGTCGAACATCGGCGATCAAAAAATCACCTCTATCACCGACATTAATCAACACGAATACGAATCATTCGAATTCATTATTAAGCAAAACACCATTTTCAATTATAACAACAACATCACCGACGGATTCTCGTGGACAATATTTTTCATCAAATAATAATCTTAATTTACAACAAGAAACAACGACAATCAATCAAACTAATGGAACGAATAATACGAATAATGAACTTATTCATCATAATTCTCAACATTTAACGATTAGTTATAAGAAACCGAGTGGAAATAAGAAACGACGTTATCAACAACAACAACAACAACAATTACAACAGAATTTATCGAGTAATCGAACGAAAAACGATCTTGATATGAGTACAGTTTATGAAATAACGGAAAATTCAAAGTCAACATCGAGTTGTTACGATGTATCGGCAATTTTGAATACAAATTATGGACGACGATCGATTATTAGTTTTAATAACGATCAAAAACCAATGAAAATCGATGAAACTATCGAACCAACACCGGTATTAACAAATGCCAATGACATATCAACAGTCAAAGAAGAAGAACGAAGTTCAATATCGGATTTTGATAGTGAAAGTAAATCAATATTTATTTTTTTCTTCGATTTGTCACTTAATATTCAACTTCAGTCTGAAAGAGTATAAGAATCACTTGAATTACGTTTAAATTTTTTCTTTTTCTTTTTCTCGTTACCCTCAAGGCAACGAGAAAACAAATAGCCTAACTAGATTGAAAAAAAAACTAGTACTTTCTATTTTTATTTCATTCCATTTCATCATTACTAATAAGTCTTAATAAGAAAATCATTCGTAGAAAGATCTTTGTAATTAAATAAGATTGTTAATGAGAGAGAGAGAGAAAACAAGATAAGACCGAATACGATGAGAACTAAGAATCCTTTTGACATTTCACTAAGAGCATATCTTTTTTGGAAAATGAAAGACTAAAGTTAGATTTTTACAATTAGAAATTGTCCTTAGGATTAAACACATATCATGATTTTCTAAAAGAAAAGAACAATAAACTAGCGAGGTCATGTTTCAGTTTTTATGATAAATTCTCGAGGTAAACATCAAAAGTTCAAAGGGAAATAAGTAAAAATTGGATTTAATATGATGTTGTTTTGTTTTTTCCTAGTTGACGGAAATGAATGTCTTGAAACACAAATCAATTTAACAAGATCTCATCCAATTGAATCGATTCTTTTGAATATTTCATGGAAATCTTGTATTGAAATCATTCGAACAATAACTTTCTATTACATGTCCTATTTCCCCTATCGATTACGTCCATTATCAATTGAATATCCTCATGTCAACAATATCGATCGATCAACTTCGACATCATCATTGCATTTTCATTCAATAAAAACCTATCGAACAAATTCAACTCAAACCAATGCTTACGGATTAGTTGATTATAATCAAACAAATGTCAGCGGACATTACAATACATTGAATGCACATAAACGTCGACGATTTCCATTTCATCGACCACTAATTCCAGCCTCATCTTTGCTAACAAATCTTTTTCGACAATCACCAACGCCACCAGTACGTTCAAGTGAAAGTTCGACCAAATCTTCATTATCCTGGGGTCAACGTTCATCAGCAGCATCCTCATCGAATCAAATGCGTCAATCGTACGCATTGAATTCGTTTCGACGCATCGAATCATCGGAAATCGAGTCTATTCAACCTCCTGATCGTCGTTCACGTGCATCAACATCTTCGTCATGTCTTCTTCATACAACCTATCGACATGGAAGTTCAGTCTACACACATTATCACAAACCATTAGCTCGACAACATTATCAATCTCATTCAGCTCATGTCCTACCACATGTGCCCACGACTCGTTCGTTGTTTCATCAACAACTAAGTTCAGCAACAAACACGAACTCATCGGACTCATCATCGGCTATTCATCGGTATCAATCGAGATTTTTCTCGAACATGTCCAATCCACATCGAACACGCGACGAAGATATCGTTGCAGCCAACGAACGAAAAGCTCTTCGAGTTCTCATGATTATCTTCTGCGTATTTGTGACACTTTGGACACCATTTTTTATTTGCACATTCGTCTCAGCTATTTGCTACGAATGTCGCGAACGTATTTCTCCTTCCATGTGGTTTTCTATAACCTGGCTCGGTTACGGTTCATCAATGGCCAATCCATTTATTTATACGATTTTCAGCGATGTCTTTCGACGTGCATTTCTCAATATAATCTGTTGTCGTTCGAAAGAAACATTTATTGTCTCTCGACGATATTCGACGAAATATTCTTCTCCAAAATATGGTGCTCAACAAAATCTTACTCAAAATCTCGTGAATAGACGCAGTCAAAATCAGGATCTATCGGGTGCGTCAACACCCGTGCCACTTCAACAGCCAACAACGATCGGTGGTAGTGATGCCATGATCTATGCGCATCGATGTGCATCAGATACATTCCGATAGTCATTATTCTGATTTCTATACAAATGTTTAGTTGTCTCAATTGTTGTTTTGTATACACACATTGTATCACATACAAAAAGAAAAAAACATTTATTTATTTAATAAAGTTAACATTTGAAATTCATTGAATGATTTATCAAAGTACAATTGTGTCTTTCGATATTATATTTTTCTCAAAAATAGAACTTTGTTTTTATCGTCATTGAATACTAAATTATGCTGACCTATTTTATTCGTTGAAATGCTTATTTCAATGACTCATATGTTTATTTACCATTGTCATCGCGTGTTGACGTGGCAAGGACAAAAAATAAGCACAGATTTTGACAGTTAAATAATCGTCACACAAAACCTCGTTGACTACAATTCGTGAAAAATGTTTTCTTGGTTTACGAAAAGTTCTGAAAATGGAGATGTGACTCAAAAAGTAAGACAACTCGGTGCAACGGAAAATATTCTGATGCATACATCGAGAAAATGTCAAGGTTATATGAAATTCGGTGAAGTCTTACATTTAAATGGGCCAGTCATCTCATTGGAAGCTTTAGCAAAGGCTATTAATTGTTTGCAACGACGACATCCTATTTTACGAAGTCGTTTGCAAATGAATTCACAGAAACCAAATAGTTATTTACTCGAAGAAGATGAAACAGTTCAATTGAAAATTCAAGAAATCCCTCGAAAACGAGCTGATCATAAGACATTTTGGCAAGAAGAATGGCGAAAACGAGAAAAACAATCGACAGAAATTGGCGAAGGCGTTGCTGAATTTGTTATTCTACAAGATCCAGATGATGCTAACGATGAAAATAGTCCTCGAGAAATAATAATTATCTGTGAACATAGTGTTTCCGATGGATTATCATTGAGTACTGTCGCACATGAACTTCTCATTGCATTGACAGACAAAGACAGTAGTTTGTTTGCTGATTCTTTACCATGGCCAATAACGATGGAAGAAGCTATTCGAAATACGGTTGGATTTGCCAATCGAATAATTTCACTCAGTCGAGTTATGTTTTCAGCTATGTACAATCGAGCAACGAATAAATCCAAAACAGGACGAATACCTATATCCACGGTTGATTTTCCTTTAGCTGATATGGAGAATCATTGTCATTCAGCAATGTCTTACGCAATATTAAACAAAGATGAAACACACAAACTTATTGAAAACTGTCGTCAAGTTGGTGTCACTGTTACATCTGCTGTTTGCAGTGCCATTCTCTATGCTCTTTCGATTTCAATTCCGAAAGAAGATGGTCAAACAACTGCATTATCGTTTTCAATCGGTGCTGATACTCGTCGAAGATGTATTCCATCGATTCCCAATCATGATCTAACTTATCACGTTTCCGGTATGTTACCATTTGTCTTACCGGTGAACGACGTACCAACAACGAATGAAGGTATGTGGCAATTAGCGAAGAACTTTCGACAACATATGGAGAAATGTATCGATGCCGGACAAGTTTTAGCTCTCGGTGCAATCATGGCAAAACTGTATGAAAAAGCTTTAACTTCACAAGATGTTAGTCAATTACCGAGCGCTGGTGTTTCGAGTTGGGGTCTTCTACCATTTCAAGAACAATATGGTCAATGGAAATTGGAAGGCATGTCTCCGATTGTTAACACGATTCGATCGATTTTTCCATTTACAACTATACAAACAGTCAACGGCGTTCTAACAATTATGTTCATTGGAAATGATCCGCTGATTCCAATAACTATCTTAGATAAACTACGTGATGATACATTGCAAAAACTACATGAAATGATTCAGAATTAGCTAATTGACTTCGCTTTTTTATATTTATTTTTCTTAATAAAAGAAATATCTCGAAGTATGTTTATCGTATTATTAGCTTGTATGTGTACGACATCTATCTAACCCTCCTGAAACTCAGAGTTGCCCATAAAACCATCTGTGATAGGCTGAATAACACATTATGACGACTTAGTTTCATTTCATCAGCCATTCATTCACCTAGATGATGTTCTATGTGGAATTTCGCAGTAGTTCGTTTATGCTGCAAAATAACGCAATAACTAGTCTGTTTATGTATATATAATCTTGCTTTTAGATTATAAAATCGAATTATAATCAAAGAAATGGCAACGTCAAAAGACACAGCAGCGCCTGCTGAAAAGCGTTCGACAGCTAAGCTCGATACAATCCGTGACATCGAACGAAAAATGCAAAAACAATGGGCGGATTTGAAAGTTTTCGAAGTTGATGCACCTGGTCATCCAAGTGACAATTCGAATACCTATTTAGTTACATTTCCTTATCCATATATGAACGGTCGTCTTCATTTGGGTCATACATTTTCCTTATCAAAATGCGAGTTCGCTGTCGGTTATCAGCGTCTTCGTGGTAAACGTTGCTTGTTTCCATTTGGTTTTCATTGTACCGGCATGCCCATTCGTGCTGCTGCCGATAAACTCAAACGTGAATTAGAAGATTTCGGTTTTCCACCGAAATTTCCCGAACCGAAAGCTGATGAAGCTGAAGAAGAAAAAGCAGCTACGCCCGCGAAAGATGCTGAAGTCAAAATCGATAATAAAGCTAAAAGCAAAAAGAGCAAAGCTGCTGCTAAAAGTGGCGGTGAAAAATATCAATGGCAAATCATGCGTAGTTTGGGCATCGACGATGACGAAGAGATTCGTCGTTTTGCTGATCCATTATACTGGATTCAATATTTCCCACCGCACGTCAAACAAGATCTCGAAATGATGGGCTTGAAAGTCGATTGGCGTCGTTCATTTATCACGACGGATGCCAATCCATTCTACGATTCATTCGTTCGTTGGCAATTTTACCATTTAAAAGAAGGCGGAAAGATCCAATTCGGCAAACGATACACAATCTATTCGGCAAAAGACGGTCAACCATGTATGGATCACGATCGTAGCAGTGGCGAAGGTGTTGCTCCTCAAGAATACACGTTAGTCAAAATTCGTATTCAAGACGATCATATTCCTGAAAAACTCAAATCGAATCCGGTAGCCATAAGCAAAGGTGTCTATCTAGCTGCGGCTACACTCCGACCGGAAACTATGTACGGTCAAACGAACTGTTGGCTTCATCCGGATATTCGTTATGTTGCATTCGAAACACGTTTGCACGGCGTTCTGATTTCGACACGACGTGCTGCTCGGAATATGGCTTTTCAAGAATTTACGAATACCTACGGTGAATATACAGTTTTGGCTGAATTTCTCGGCTCAGAATTGTTCGGTTTGCCATTACAAGCACCACTTTCTCATTATAAAACAACTTATATTTTGCCAATGATGACAATTAAAGAAGATAAAGGCACAGGTGTTGTCACATCGGTGCCAAGTGATTCGCCCGATGATTTTGCTGCTTTAACAGATCTTAAAAACAAAGTACGACCAATCATTTCAACGGACAAAATAAGAATTATTTTCATTAAATTTTAGCCAAATCTTCGACAAAAATACGGTATCAAAGACGAAATGGTTACACTATTCGAACCAGTTCCTATCATTGCACTTGAACCTTACGGTAATCTTGCTGCGCCAACCATTTGCAGTCAAATGAAAATTCAATCTCAAAACGATCGTGACAAACTCCTCGAAGCTAAAGAAAAGATCTACACAAAATCATTTTACGACGGCGTTATTCTTGTCGGTAAATACGCCAATAGTAAAGTCTCGGATGCGAAAAAACTCGTTCGAGATGATTTGATCAGTTCAGGCGAAGCCTGCAGCTATTACGAACCCGAAAACAAAGTTATCTCACGTTCAAATGACGAATGTGTTGTTGCACTTGTTGATCAATGGTTTCTCGATTACGGTAACGAAGATTGGAAAAAACAAGCTAAACGTGCATTAGATCAAATGAACGTCTATCACACCGAAACACGTAATCAATTCGAAGGTGTTCTCGGCTGGTTACACGAACATGCATGTTCACGTTCCTATGGTCTCGGTACGAAATTACCTTGGGATGAACAATATCTTATTGAATCTTTATCCGATTCGACGATTTACATGTCTTATTACACAGTTGCACATCTCCTACAAGCACGAGATTCGTTCAATGGAGAAAAATTAGGTCCAGCTAATATTCTTCCATCGCAAATGACGACTGAAGTTTGGGATTATGTATTTTTCCCCGAGAAATCGTATCCATCAGCAACTGATATTCCACGTGCGACACTTGATCATCTTCGAAATGAATTTCAATATTGGTATCCGGTTGATTTACGTTCGAGTGGCAAAGATCTTATTCCGAATCATTTGACCTACGCTTTGTATAATCATACAGCTATTTGGCCGAATCATCCGGAATTTTGGCCAAAATCATTCCGTGCCAACGGACATTTACTATTGAATTCCGAGAAAATGTCGAAATCAACCGGCAATTTCTTGACATTAGTTCAAGCTATTGAAAAATTCTCAGCCGATGGCATGCGTTTGACATTAGCCGATGCTGGTGATTCGATTGAAGACGCCAATTTCGAAGAAGACATGGCCGATGCTCAACTTCTACGTCTTTTTACATTCATCGAATGGGTTAAAGAAATTCTCAATATTAATCCAACTGAAACCGAACCACGAACACCATCCGACGAACATCCAACTGTTGTTTCGTCGGTTATCAATTGGGTTAAAGACAAATTACATCTTACACCAAGTGGCGATCAATCGAACGACGAATTTACTTCTCAACAAAAAGCTAATTTTCGTCTCGATACAAATTACAATTACTACGATCGAGTTTTTCAATCGGAAATCAATCGAGCCATTCAATTGACTCAAGAAAGTTACGATAAAATGTTATACAAAGATGTTCTTAAATACGGTTTCTTCGAACTCCAAACAGCTCGAGATAATTACCGTGAATTATGTTCCGAATCAGAACAAATGAATTTACTTTTGATCAAACATTTCATTGAAGTTCAAGCCATTTTATTAGCACCTATTTGCCCGCATATTTGCGATTATGTTTATCAATTTCTTCATCCTGGCAAGACAATTATGAATGCACGTTGGCCAACCGTCGGTAAAATCGATCAATCATCGATCGATTCGTGTCGATATCTCTTGGACACGGCCCATGATTTTCGTCTTCGAATCAAAACCTACAAAACTCAACAGACAAGCGGCAAATCCAAAGGAGCCAAACCAACTCAAACATCACCGCTAGCGCCAACACACGCGACCATCTTCGTTGCTCGTTCATATCCATCATGGCAAACATTTGTCATCAACGAATTGAAACAACTCTTCATTGCAAACAAGAATACATTGCCCGATAGTAAACAATTAGCCGTACATTTCAAAGATCGAAAAGAAATCGATAAGAAATACCAGAAAAAATTGATGCCATTTGTGATTTATTCGAAAGAATTATTGGAAAAAAGTGGCAATGTCGATGCATTGGATCAACATTTGTCATTCGATGAGTATGAAGTTCTGCAATACAATCAAGATTATCTTCGACGAGCACTTGATATCGAACAAATCGAGATTCGTCTGGTCGATGGCAATGAAACAGATCAAAACCTAGCGGTTAATCTCGAAGATATTCTACCTGGCAAACCGCTCGTACATTTTCGTCATGAAGAATCGATTTCAATTCGATTTATCAACCGTCAACCGTATTCGCCGAATTTCGAATGGACAATTCCGGTAATGAACGGTGATACAGCTGAGAAATTAGAAGCTCGTCTAAGACGACATGCCGATCGACAATTGAAATTGAGCAAACAAATTCGTCTGTTCTATTTTCAAAATTGGGAATTTTATACGCGAACATTGCCGAATCTTGCAACGCCGTATCAAGGTCTCGAAGAATTCAAAAACAAAGATCAAGTCGTACAGATCGATTCTCGTCACGGCACGATGACAATCGGCACGCAAGATATCGGAAATGTTTTAGTTTATTTTGTTGAATGAACGTTGTTTTTAAAAGAGAACGAAAGAGAAAATTGAAACCAAAAAGTTTCGTTTTATTGAAATAAAACAAGAAGTTTCAAAGTCTAACTTCGATGTTCAAGAGTTTCTTTTCATTTGAGTGCGTTTCACTTCAAACAACTTCACCTTTTTCTCTCTTTCTCATGTTACCTCAGTTACACTCGAATGTTTGTCAATCGTTACATAAAAGAGAAAAGAAAAAATCTCATTTCATTTCGATTGAAAGACGCATGTCGATGGAGAGTTTATTGAATGATCTACCTGCGAATGGAGGTAAATTTCTTGTTTTCAACTTCGATTTTACTAATTGTTCAGCTAGATTCGAGGGTGAATCAATGGTTTTTAATGCCAAGTGCTTGTCCAACTTATATTATCGGATTTGCCTATGTTTTGGCGATTGTTTTCGGACGACAATGGATGAAAAATCGAAATCCATTCGCTCTACGAACGTTTATGTTTATCTACAATTTTATTCAGGTCGTTCTATGCGCGTATATCACCTACGAAGTATGAAATTCGAATAAAAACAACGAATCGATGAATCAATTTTCGATCTGTAGGCACTCTACGCATGGATCAAAGCTCGTTATGATTTTGCTTGTCAACCTGTTGACTATTCCAATCGAGACACAGCTATTCGAGTAGAAAAGAATTTATTTCAAAGTTTATTAAAAACGAAAAACAAACAGAAAATTTCTTTTTCCAGGCATGTGAAGCATGTTGGTGGTATTATATGATGAAAATCGTCGATTTAATTGACACAGTAAATTAGGAAAAACTTAACGAATTTAATTTCGAAGTTCTCTTGTTGTTGAAATTAGATTATATTTGTTCTTCGAAAAAAAGATAATCAAATAACATTTCTGCATGTGTATCATCATTTAACAATGTTGTTTTTCGGTTGGTACGGAACGAAATACGTAGCCGGCGGCCAATGTAAACAAAGATTTCTTTTCAATCAAAACGAAACAAAAAACGAATCTCTACTTTAGCTTTGTTTATCGTCATTTTAAACTCATTTATTCACGTGATTATGTACGGTTACTACGGTTTAAGTGCGTGTGGTGAAAGTATTCAGAAGTATCTCTGGTGGAAACGTTATTTAACTCAAGCACAGATCGTAAGATTCGAAAATAAATTCGACTCGATTTGATTTTTTTGTCATTTAATTTAGATTCAATTCGTTGCTGTTATCATTCATTCGACGACGAATCTATTAACACCGTGTCGTTTTCCGAAGATTTTCGATTTTTCATATTTAGCTTATTCGATATCGATTTTGATCTTGTTTTCGAATTTTTATCTGCAAAGCTATATTAAGAAAAAGAGACATTTGAAATCGAAATAAAAATTTAACCATAGTTACAAATGAAAATGACAAAACTTTGAAATAATCTATGAGTGATACAAGTCTAAGATCGAGTTCATCATCTTATTATTCCGAACGACGAAATCGTTCTTCAGTTTGGTTTATTCTGATTAATAGTTTTCTCATTTTAACCATATGCATCTCGGCAGGTTTAATCGCTTACAATTTGCACAAACAACATGTTCGAGATCGCGAACGACAACGAATAAAAGACGAATTTCGACGAAAGTATCGAATATCGAATAAAATTTTAGATGTAATTATGAAAGATGGAATTGTCTATCGATGGTTAAAAGCACATAAAGGCAAGATTGCAACGACTTTTAAAGAATTATTTCAAGATATTTCACAAACAGTTTTCAATGAATAAACAAAATGAAAAAAAAGCCGCGTGAATAGTTTGTTATCTTTTATGTTCGTCTTTTCAATCAATTCAAATGAGTTATTACGATGATGACGATGAATTTCATAGTTCATTTTATCAAAAAAATACAACGAAAATCGTTCTCATTGTTTTTCTTTCTGTGGCAGCTGTTGCATCTTCAGGAGCGTTAGCTTTTGTTTATTATAAACAAGTTCAATTTGAAAAAGAATTATTAAGAAAGAAAAACTCGTGGTCTGGCAGATTAGAAGAATTTGCACCGATTTTAAAAATTGCTGGATCTTTAATTAAAATTATTATTAAAGTTGCGTTTTCTCTGTTATTAATTTAATTTATAGACATTTTATTTTTCAAAAACACCACAACATTGACAAACTGTTATAAAACACAGAGGAAAAACTATCAGACTTCTGAAGCTAAACGAGACGATTGATTGTCATGTAAATCTAAAAACTCTCTTTGATTTTCAATAATCGAAGATAACGAAGAATTATGATCTTTTTCATTGGATTCATCTTGAATACATTGATTTATATGAAACACGAATGCATCAACTAAAAAGACATACAAAAATAAATATCTAATAAACTATCAAAAACTAAAATTTTACTTGATTTCGAATGATCAACTTGTGGAGATAAAGATTCTTTGACAACTATCGATTGAATTCGATCCTAAAACCAAAAAAATATCAATTCAATAAAATGATTTCAAAAAAGTGTTACAGTCAGTTTTTGTTTGGAAATTCGATTGGTTTGATTGATTTGATATTTTTTTCCATAAAATAAATAATTTTTAATTGTTAAACAAAATTGAAATCGTCTTAATCGACAAATAATTAACATTGAAGTTAACATTGCCAAAATAAAAATCAAAGAGAAAATACAAATAATTAATTCGAGTGTTCGGAATTTTAAAAGTTTTTTCAAAGCAAATTTTTGTTGTTTGTTCATTGAAATTATAAAACATTGATTCGTTAAAGAACAAATTTCATATTGATTTTCATTCAAAATAAATTCCGATGAACTCGAATTATCAATCGACATTTCACATTCATCAACAAATATTTTCTCTTTCGAAATTAATGAAAATGTTGAAAATGAAGAAATATTTGAATTCGTTTTCTCAACTTGAACTTTAATAAAACTTTGATTTGAATTTTGAAATAAAATAAATCTTTGATTTTCAACACATAAATCTCCAGATCTTGATAAACTTTCCGAAGATGAATCGATGAATTTCAATTTCATTTGTAGATTTTCACTGAAATCTTCATTTTCAATTTGAATTGTTAATAAATAAATAAAATCATTTTCGATCAAAGTTTCATTTTGAATTTCAATTGAAAATTTGTTTTTTCCTTTGAATTTGAGAGAAAAGATTGAAAAATGATTTTGAAGTGAAACAATCATTTGATCGATTGGATAAGAAGTTAATTTCAATGTAAAATCAAATAAAATCTTTTCATTCAACGACGTTTTCGATGATTTTGAAACGAGAAATTCATTTTCATCGTTTTCTGATTGTTTAACGATCGAATTTCGAATATTTTCATAGTGAATTTCGATTTTTTCATTGAATCGAAGAAGAATTTCGATATCAATTAAAAATCTTTGTTGACCAAATAAAACTTCGACGAATAATTTTGAATTTCTTATTAAATCTCGTTGATTTAAAAGAAATAAATCACCAGTTCGAATATTTAATTCGATATTTGAATTTGTTTGATTCACTTTTTTATATTTCAAACTTCGTTTCTGTAAATCGAATAAAGTTAAATTTAATTTCGACGAAATTTTTCCGATGAATTTTCGTTTTTCATTTGGTAAAAATGGAGTTTTAACAACGAATTTCATTTGAATAAAATGTTTTTCAATTAAATTTTGTTGAATTTGAATAAAAATCTTCATCGAATTAATTAATTCTTTTCGACCATTTGTTTTATTTAAATTAAACCCAAATAAAACAAATTCCAATGAATTTTCCAACGATTCTTTTGACGATTTCGATGGAAAATAAATTAAACCTAATTGATCTCGTTCATTCGATGAAATCGATTCAGAGATTTCAATCAAATCAAATCTTGGCAAACAATCGATCGTCTTCTTCGAATAATTCAAAAGAAATTCTTTGTTCTTCTTCTTCTCTTTTGAACAATCCAAAATATAAAAGATTTTTCCATTTTCTTTTTCATCAACATCTTTCGCTCCTTCAAATGCTATTTTATATCCATCGATTTGATTTTCATTTAATTTTATTTCGATACTTTCTCGACCGAATTCAGGTTCATTATCATTTTCACTTTAAAACCAGAAAAAACAATTTGTTTTTTTTTCATTCGGAAGAAAACGAACTTACTCAACAATATGAATTGGAATTATCCAATATTCTTCACCATTGTTCACCAATAAATGAAGCTCAATTAAACATTTCGAAACATCGAAACAGAATTTTCGTCGGAGAAATTCTTCTCGATCAATCGAATTTATTGTTCGAACTTTTTTATTTTCTAATTCAAAATAATTTGTTTCGAATCCACTTAAATTTAATAGAACATAATTTCCATGAGTTGATTTTCCATTTTCTTCATTTAATTCAACGATTTCACTTCCAATGCCAATGTTTTCTTTTAATTCGATTGTTGAAAATGTTCGAATTGATGTTACTGAACAACTGTTTTTTATTAATAAAACCAAAATTAATAAATTGATTATCACCATCATTTCTTCTTTATAATCTAAAACAGAATTCAACACTTTTCCTTCTTCTTCTTCTTCTTCTTCTTCTTCTTCTTCTTCTTCTCTTTCACTCTCTAAACAGAGAAAAGTGTTAATGAACACTTTCTTCTTTCCTCTTTTCTCTCTTTCTCTCTTCTCCTTCGCTCTCTTCGTCGTTGTGTTGATCTGATTGATTTGTTATATCGTTAAACATTTTCATTGTAATTGACATTATTTGTCAACAATCCACAAGCACGCACATCTCATTCTTCGTTCGATTTTTATCTTCATTAACTCGTTTTATTCTTTCACTTCTACTATTGCGTGGTCATTCGTCTTCATCTTCGTTATTTAAATACAACCGATCACATCAAAGTCCATCCACCCTCACTTCTTATTCCAACTTATCATCTATTAACAAACATTCACTTCAACTGTCTGTCACGCACACTTTCTTTCTTTTTTTTTTAATCTTAACTTTTTTCTCTTGTTGTTGATCGAACTAATGTAACAGTAAAAAATGTTTGTATTGTCCATTGAACATCGGCATAAAAAAAAAAAGGAAAAGCGGAAGTTCGATCAATGAAAAAAATCACCGGCGTCTCTTGTCTTTCGAATGATGATGATGATAATGGCGATGGAAAAGGATTTCTGTATGTCTAATCAATAGAATTGAACATCAAAGAATAAATAATCGATCGAACTTGTTGTTGCTGTTGTTGTTCTTTGAGATTAATTAGAAGTGAAAATCAATGAATGGCTATGCTTTGTGTCGATTAATAATTTAGCTTTTTTATTGTTTAATAACAACAAAGACAAAATCGTTTGAACAGATGATCATTTCTTCTTCTTCTTGTGATATCCTTTCGATGATGATGATCATCATCAGCAGATGCAGTCAAGCAAAGATAACTATTTGTTTTGCCACTTTTTGTGTTCTCTCGGAACAGAATAGAATAACAGATTTGTTATTTAGGCAAAGCGATGCCGCTCCTATTGTTTTATCCTTTCAAATGATTGTTCGGTAAGCGGATATGTCCTCCAGACAATATCGAATTTTCGTTTCGTTTTTGTTTTCTTGTTCAAAATGTATTTCTCACGAACAGGTGAGAGAAAGATAATTAGAAAGATCCGGTTCGATCGTTTACACAGTGCAGGCGTTACCGATAAAAAAAATCAAGAGAGGAAGGTAATCAATGAAACATAAAAAGTGTGTCTACAATAACTTATGCAGGAAATCGACAGTCGAGTGTGATGATAACTTTGTAGGTTGTATATTATACGTTCGTCCTTTGAACACACTTGGCAAACAATGGAATGAAAAATGTTCGTATGTATGAATTGATGGATTGAGAGAAAAAAGGCAGATGTTAGGCTTGAGAAGATGAATAATTAACGAAGTTAATCCATATGTTTATGGTTAATATATCATTCTGTTTGTGAAATATCCAACATCATTCATTGAAATGTTTTACGAAAATAAGAGGATTAAATGCTTGATTATTCTGATGTCATATCTATTCTATTTGTTGAACAAATCAATAATCGTTGAATGAATTTTTTTTTGGTTTCTTAATCATGTTATTTTTAACGATCAGCCGGAAATGTCGTAATTTTAAATTGTCATTAACTTGAATGGCACTTAAAAGGACTTGCCTTCTCAGCATGACAACACCTTGCTCGAATTATTCACTTCTAGTCAGTCACTAATCAGACGATATCAGTGTCCTACTGTGCAAAGTGTGTGTTGTTTCTTTTTCCCCTCTCCGATTTTATTTCATTTCTATAGAAAATCAAGAATTCTTCTTGGGTGCAGAATTACCAAATAGAAGATCGACTGATGCTTGAGGATAACGTGCACCAATGATATTAGCACTTTCGCAAGCATTTCGAATTTCTTTTTGTTCGTCATCAGTGAGATGAACTTGTGCTGCAGCGATATTTTCTTCTAAATTCGCAATTTTTGTCGTACCAGGTATGACAAAAAAATCATCGCCTTGAGCAAGAATCCACGCTAATGTCAGCTGACCGGGCGTACATTGTTTTCGTTGAGCAATTAATTTTAATGTTTCAACTAAATGAAGATTTTTATCGAAATTTTCCTTTTGAAAACGAGGTAGTTTTCGACGATGATCATTCGGTTGAAGATCGTCGGGACTTTTGAGTTGACCGGTAAGTATACCTCGACCTAATGGTGAATAACAAACAATCGAAACGTTAAGTTCTCGACATGTTTTCAAAAGACCAATGTCTTCATGTTCAATGTCTAAACTAAACGGAGAATATTCGATTTGAACAGCTGCTACCGGATGAATGGCATAGGCACGACGAAGTGTTTCACTTGAACATTCGGATAAACCGATGTACTTGATTTTACCTTCATCGACAAGTTGTTTTAGAACGGTCATTGTTTCTTCGATGGGGACATTTTTGTCGATACGATGTACGTAGTAGAGATCAACATAATCGAGATCAAGACGTTTTAAACTTTTTGTAATCGATTCACGTACGTATTCAGCATCGCCACGAACAAGACGTGTACCATCAGGAAGAAAGATATTACCAAATTTAGTAGCCAAAAAAACCTATAAAAATTGAAATAGTTTTGTGTGTAATTAAGATAGAATTCACTTTTTGACGTTTGTCGGGATATTTTTTGAAATATTTCCCAATTAAATCTTCGTTATCTCCGTATACATCCGATGTATCGATTAAAGTACATCCAAGTTCAATGACTCGATCGAGAACTTTGAATCTTTCATCATCCGAAGCTGGCATTCCATAAAAACCCGACAATCCCATACTTCCAAATCCAATAGCAGACAAACACGGTCCATCTTTTCCTAATTGACGTTGAGGTATTTCAGACATTGTTATTATAAAAAAATCAAAAAAAAAAACTAAAATTTTTCTTATCTTACGATTAGATAACGCAGTTTTTTTAAAAAAATGGGCAATGCTGTTAAAAAACAAACATCTTTTCGAACATATTTACGACATACG
>Ga0209952_1001138_pt1 | contig 24156 bp, 25 predicted proteins | sample ThiBiot_750_biof_2_FD_183951 | JGI IMG/M metagenome (GOLD analysis project Ga0209952, IMG submission 183951) | Wastewater bioreactor microbial communities from Cape Town, South Africa - Thiocy_cont_750_biof (SPAdes) | ecosystem: Engineered > Bioreactor > Thiocyanate-remediating >...
TGGAACTTAATGGTACTCTGGATAATCCAGATCGGCGAGTTTGAATTCAGAGGTAGATATTCAAAATTTTCAACTGAGTATTTTTGGAAACTGACGATTTTTCAAAATTTGGAACTGGGTATTGCTCGTTAGAAGATTCGTATTTTGAAAAAACAGAGATTTTTCCTATGATGTGATTATGTTAAATCCGATATGGCGTTTCCGACTCTATTGTTGTGTTTAGAAAACTAAAAGTAGTCCTTCTCAGATATCTATAATCATCTAGACCTAGATATTCGATAACTACCTATGCTTGAGTCGAAAAATGTGGCAGCTCGTGTCGGAAGTGGCGGACCGTAGGGACGCCGACGACCGACGCGGTGCTGCCCAATATGATGTATGGTGAAACTTTATCATATACATGTATATACATATAGTCGATCGTTTTTAATTCAAATTTTTATATGCGCGCACACTAACACATTCAGTCGAGGGTCAAGTGAATCGACTCTCGATGAACGTTACTTGTTATTTTTGGAATTTAAAAATGGGTGAAATGTTGCTGTGTGAGTCGAAGAAAAATGGTAGTTTATTTATTTCGATGTATTATTGTGTATATGAAAATTTAAGAAGATACATATGAATGTAACGAGAAACTAGTTTTATAACATCAAGATAAGTGTAGGAAATTATGAGATGCATAGTTAGTTGTAAGTGAAATATAGTTATTGAAAAAAAGAAGAAAAACATGCAATTATCTAGGCGTAATTGATCGAGTAATATGATTTTTAATTGAGCAGTTTATTTACATGAATCAAGTCAATTGTCATGTTGTAAAATATCTAGACCAGGATGAAGATCATGACAAATTTGATTCATCCAAGTTATTGGTTTCAATTTAATTAAAGTAATCCAACAACCGCCATCTTCATATGTGACAAAACAATGTTTCGGTTCAATCAAATCGGGCAAACGTCGAACCGACATCGAGTAAAATTTATTTTCAATTTTTATTGAAAAATTGAAGGATTGATTTTGGAACTCAATAAACTCATGAGATCCATTCGAAACAGTGTGTTTATCGTGTCTTCCACAGGATCTGTGAACTCGTAATTCTGGTATACGTAAATATAAAACCAGTTTGTAGTCATCTTCTTCCTGTGCAACAAAACTCGGTAAAATGGGTTTCATAATGAAGAATATTGAACTCATTGTCACTCGTTCAAAACACTAAATTGTATGTATATCTCAAAGACAAGGATACGTTTTTTTAGAAGAGATATATGATATCTGAAAAAAACTCATTTGGAAAAGATGTTGTTTTAAAAATAATGCCGATGACGCGTTTCGTTTGTATCGTCATTAGTACTTCTTTTCTCCGAGTGGTTCCGATTAATCGGAATTTCCATGATATAGATCAAACAGAATTTATTTTTAGCAGCTTAAAAAAACAAGAAAGACCCAAAAAAAGAAAAACAATTCGAATTTCAAATCAAATCGATTAATTTCCTGTCGATGGATAACAATTAGTATTGCAAGGAAAAAAACGGGAACCAAAATATCTCTTTCGGTTCACTCATTTCGACATGTTTTCTACTTGTCGTTTGATCATGTCCTATAGTTAGACAATATTTCAATCGATGCCAAAATGAAATCTTGATTGATTTCACCTCAACGAACTAGCCGATAATGCTGATGTTCGTTTTCTGATTTGATATCATCATCTAAGTTGAATGCTTGTTCCATTTTATTTTTGCGCAGAAAAAAATTTGACAAATACCCATACAACAACAAAAGCAAAATAAATCAGAGATTATTATAGATTTTACCTTTTTACTGATAAATCCAGCTAGTTTAATAGTATACAGTCTTAAAGAATCAACCGACAGTTAAAATGGTTTACAAATCGTCTCATGAAAAATGTATATAATATGTTGCACAATTTTTAATTACAGTTTAGGTAAAATGTATAGAAAAGTGATTAATAAGTGTAAGTTGTAAAGAAACTCTACTTTTTTCGAATTGTTTAGATATCTAAACGCCTATAAAAAAGATCATAACAGCATATAATTTCTAACTCATTATCTACAAATGTGACATGGCTTCATTATTTAAAACAGCAGACAATGATCAAAATTGCTGTCAGTATAATAAAGGTTGATACAAAATGTATTTGAATCAAATCCAAATAATACGCTTCTACAATTCGACGTATGAGTTCATTGTAAAAGAGTGAGATATTATACTGGACACCATTGAACATGAACACGACATTATTGTCTCCCATGATACCGAGATTGTCATTACCTTGAATATTAATATCCTTCTTGTCTACATTTTTCGTTATTAGACTATCCATAATCAAAGCAAAACAATAAGTTTTATCAAATATTGATGAAGTTTTTTTTCTAAAATTAATTCGAAAATAATTTGATAATTAATTTTGATGTAAATTATATGAAACTGTTCGAAATACTGCGTAGTAACAAAATTCTAATTCTATAAATGTATTCCCAAATTATGAATTAACAAAAAAAAACTTGTCTGACAAGCACTTCTTATATCTTTTCATTTCATTGAATGACTTGATATACAATTCAATCAATACTAATTGGATCAACTCGATCTCAGAAAGTAAACTCGACAAAGTTTTAGCTCTTATCAGATCTTCTTCAAAATATTTGAAAAAAACATTAACAAAAAATATTTTTTGTTCTTTTTAGAGCACGATACCTTTGATGTCTCTACGCATTGTTAATGATGCATTTGTTTTGCTTAGGAAAAGCATCTTATTATTATAGTCTTTACACATCTACTTTCACGTCGTCGATCTCAAAAGGAAAGTCTAATGTGTGAGGCAATGGAAATTGTGATAATTTGCTTTGTATACAGCAGTATATTATTAATGAAGAAACAACGAGCGCAGTAATACATACGAGATATGTCAACCTAAAAGTAGATAGACTTAGTGTTTGTTCATTCAGTTAATATATATTGCTCCTTCAATTCTGTCACTTAAAATCGCATTCATTAAATTAATTAACTTATTTCTCATTCGTGCACCACACACATATACAATACGCTGATGATGATGTTTAACTGACACGTAAGAAGGTTCTCAAATCACTAATTGATTCAATGAACTTTATGAAAAGTTCAACTTAGTTGAAAGAAATCTAATTTTACAGATAGTATCGCAAAATCTGTCTAATGATTAAATATTTCGAAAAAAATGAAATGTATATTTTCACACGTAGATGCCACATCGACTCGATTTCCCACAACGGGTGCACATAAAGATGTTTTCACAGACAAACATACCAATTTTCTTGCATATGAGCTAGCCATCGCACTGGTGACGTTATCACGTCAGTGCCGCCTTCGAGTAACCGACCAATTTGATGAGCTGTTTTTCGTATTAACGTTTCTTGTCCAACGTTGGCCGGACTTTGAGTACTACCAAAAATACTATTCCTATCTCCCTCAATATTTTGGCTATTATCGGCTCCACCGAAGTTAAAGATAGAGTCACGCTTCCATATTCGATACCGTGAATGTGCATAACAAATAGATATGCAACAAACCAAGAGAATTGAAGAAAATCGGAGGGTAGCCATGTAACAGGAGAAATAAACTCAAATGAAAGATGAATGTCTCTGAACTTGATATTTATATTTTCTCGAAAAACAAATTCAGTTTATTGATGGACAATGTCAATGACAAAAAAATCGATTACGCCATTTTCTCATAGTATGGCTGAGTATTCTCATGATATCTGTTATAAATCAACTGCTAATTTGCTGACAGATATTAACAGTCTCCTAAGGAAGTGAATTATTTCATCGGTTGTTTATGAACTTCGATGAAAATCTGGTGAGTAGTAATGTTGATCATGTATTGATAGTATCAATCAATCAATTGTCAATTTCTGTGACTAGGAACGAAGTGATATAATGACAATAATGACTATGATCAGACACAACCGAGTATCATCATGTTCATTTATAAACTCATGGAAAAAACACCGGAAATGATAACATAAGCATATATTGACAAGATTACTCGTTATCTGATCAATCTTTCTCATCTGATATTTCCATGACAAGTCATTACTATGTTGAAAAAGATATGTACAAATCATGAGGACGATAATATTGAATATTCTCCATGTGATTCAAACAGCATGTTCTCAATTTTATTGTCTAGATGCGAAACAAGGTGATGATAAGTTATGTCAATTCTCAAAGCAATATTATGAATGCCGTTCATTGAATGAACTTCATTCATCACAAATCCATGTGATAACGTCATAAATAATGATATTCAACATCTGTTGGAAGAATTAATTAACACTTTCACGATATTTTTAACTGGACAGTAATTCACATATTGACATGTTGATAGATACAAGTCATGAAAAGCAACTCCATAATGTAATTGTTGAAAATTTGAGTAATCTGTTAATCATCTTGTTAAATAGACAAGTTGACATGATGATGCAACGTGATAATGATTGGAGAATATCAATGATCTCATTATTTGTTTACATAAAATACATTTGAATAGATATGAATGGCATTAATCAACAAATTGTATTTTTCCAGACTACGTGTTGACAATGCTGTTAAGTCATATATGTCAGACGATTTATTTTCAATGTAATTAGGATCGAAATTTGCTCATTAATGAATGGGGATATAAATACCAGTGAATTTTATTCTTCATGTTCACTTCTCGACTTATTCAGTTACATATCTTCTATCTGACTTTTCTATTATACTTTCCGCTGCAGTTGATCGTGTACATTCGTTTTGATACAAGAATATCGTGACGAATAATATGCGATCTATATCCGTTTTTGGACTCCGAGGCGTTTTGCCGTTCTTTTCACTTTCATTCATACTCTTATTCAAGAAATTTGAGCAGCTTTTCATGCAATGTTGTAGTGCTTTGACATTAGAAGATTTCTATCCTGAGCAAGTTTATATGCAGATGTGTTTTATACATTACTTAGTGCTTGAGAATGCGCTCTTTTCAAATAGGAAGGAAGAAAAAAGTGAAGATGAATAATGCCGATGGGAAAAAAATCAAAGACACAATGATTAGATATAGTCTAATGACATTAGCTTGCGATGAATTTGAGAGAGATACAACCGTGAATGTTTTCTCTTGGTGCTTAACTCGTTTCAAAGTTCAACTTATGAAATCTTTCTATCGAATATACGTTGGTTTTTGTATATGTTGAAAATATTTTAACGAAAAAATGCGTGTCGAGTGATAACAATTTGTTAGATAATCAAAGAGTAGAATATTATTTAGATCATACAATTTATCAGTTCCTGTTCGTTAATTATTTATCTCGGGCCATTTTATAAAAATGGAATGTCGATTAGTGTTGAATAATAAAACGAAAAATGAAATATCAAATAAAGATATGTCGGATTGGATTCATCAACTGCTCAAATTTCGTAAATTTCGACGGGTTCGATCTAGAAATGGAAAATCTCTGTTTTATCTCTTTTTTTACCGGGAAGAAGATACATACGCAGCTCTTCGAGCGGCAAAATCTATCAAAGGATTTTCGCTTAAACGATATTGTCCAACCAATACTATCGATTCGGAGTTACCGTTTAGACCATTTCCACCACAACATATTATAGATGTGCCTCGCTTTGCATTCAAGTGTCATCTTGATAAATTTACTAGTATTGTATGCACAAGAAATTCATAGAGATTTTTTGCTCATCATTTCTGCATAGGAAATCTACAAGTTATTCATCCGCCGAGTTTCAGAGCAGATTATGGCCCAGTTTATCAAATATGACGAAAGTATGATAATTCTATCTCGAGTTTCTATCAATATCAACAACTCAAACATTCCGTGCTTTTGTTGTAGTACATGACAGAATTTCAAAACTAAATCTATGGTGGACAAAAAACGATAGTTTCGTCGTTGTTGACAACAAATCTGTGCAGAAGCTTTTGGATGTGTTTTTCGGTTGAAAAGTTCTCTTTCATACAATTCTATGTATTATTTTGCGCATTTAATCAATTAGAGAAGCTGGATATACTTAATGATAAAGCAATTGTTGTAATATTTCTTATTTTTCTTGATAAAATATCTTTAATTTGCATTGACAATCATTGAATCTATAAATAAAATATAATCTTATTATTCAGGTTAGAGGATCCTCTTTCTTTTATGTGTTTTCAAAATTACAACAGGAAATTGCACAATATAAATAAATTTCAATCAATAGAGTGCATTCAAGCAGAGTTGTTAAGAAAAAACATGTGTTTATGAGAGTTGTCAGTTCAAAGACAAGCATTGTTCTCTAATTTTCAATTGTAGATTTTGTTCTGTATATAAATAAGAGTTGCACTATCATTTTGAGTATCATTTGCCAAGCGACAGACATCAAAACAGTGAGTAGTACTCAACAGTGTTAAAACTCAATTCAGATTTATCTTTTAAATAGAAATTCAAAAGAATAATCAATAATTTGTAATGGCTGCTCCTACAATTATCAATTATGGACATGTATGAATATTCATATTTTATTAATAATTGAAACATATCTGTATTCGTAGATCAATGGACCAATTTATATCACAACTTCTCCACCGATAATACCTTTAAATAACATCAATTTCAAATGCTGGCACTGCGGTGGAGATAACAAAGTTGAGATAATAAATGAATCCAATAATTTGACAAAAAATCAGGATATCGCGATTGAAACGATCGATTTAACCAATGATGATAATGATGAAATTTCGTTCGTCGACATGATAAAAGAAGAAGAAGAAGAAGAAGACAATCAAGTCATTGACTTAACCTTTGAAGATACTTCAAAACAAGATGATACTGATCACAGTCTCATCAAATATATAATTGAAAATGGCGACAATATGTTTGACAATGTTGAATTGACATTAAATGAAGAAATCAATAATATTCGTGGAGTCCAATATCCACGTACAACGATGAATGATTATATGTCAAACAAAGATCTCGATGGATATTGGTCTCCACGAAGTTTTTTTTAATCGATAAATAATTTTTTCGCAAAAATCTCAACTGTACATATCATTTGTATCTAATACAACAAATAGTTTTCGTTTGTATCTGTGTGTGTTAATCATTCAATAAAATAGCTTCTTATTTCGAAACTAAGGTATTCATCGGCAAAGTCACACATCAAACATTAAGATAATATAAAGAAAGACGATGAAGCAGGAAACGATAGATTGATCTCGCTTGAGCTTGTATGTGTGAATGTGTGAATGGGTGATGTCGATAGATAGTATGAAAGAGAAAAAGACACCTGCTGGGTATTCTCTTTTGTGGCTGACAACAATTATTCAGTGTCTTACCATAGATTAAATGTAGTAGCCAAACATAATGAAACTTGTCAATTGATTGTTTTATTCATACACAGAAATATTTTAAAGATACTCGATTACTCTTGCGTACCATAAATTAAACAATAGTCATAATCACATCCATAATATTTCTATTAATCTCAAATGTTTCAATATAAAAGATGATCTCATATATACGTTTATTCTAGATTTTCTAAAAGTTACTCACGTTTATATACTACAATAAAATCTTGATAAAATGTCTCAATCATCAAGTGAATTTTTAAATTGACGTTTATATTCAAAACATCTTTTTATCATGCGTTTGTTTTCATTCGTAATAGAATCACCTGTAAACACAAATATTGTCTCAGAAAGCTCAATTGTTAAAGTTGAGAACAAAGTAAGATTTATTTACTGAAAAATATGAAACTGATGTTTCCTTTCATTTTTCTTAGCCAATAAGTGAAGTTATAGTTAGTCGCACACCAAAGCGTGGTCTCAATGAGCAAGTCAATGATCAAGTGAAAAAAATAAAGACAGAAAATGGTCCATCAAAATCTGATACGTCAAAAAATGTTCAATCGAACGACAAATTACATTTCGTAACTGCATCTAAATTAATTGCGAATAATAATCGTACTACTACAGAAAACAATTTTGAAATTTCTGACGAAGAATTACTTTCAATGGCAATCGAATTTGAAAAAGAGCATCCCGAATATAACTAATTTAATTTGTGTATTTATTCATATGGACAAAAGTTACTACGATTTTGTTTTGTTGCTTGATTGAAATACTGTAGTTCGTAGATTCTGATTAATTATCTTATCTTATCTTCTCTTCTCTTTCATTAAATATGCATGCATACATATATTATTAATCTCATTCAATAATCTCTTTTTTGCTGAAAATAATTGTAGATAAATTATATTGATAAACGAATTCTCAAAATCATCATCATATTTACTCGACATAATCATGAATACAAATAATATCTCAAAAGAGTTGAATGTAAGGATTTAAAATATAACTCATATGTAACCATTCACAATCAAATGCCTTTCGATGCTCATCTATAGATGCCACAGAATCCGTCTGATCATCGAATTAAACGCGTCGTATCTAACCAATTTGAAAATTTACCAAAGAGAATTAAAATCGAATGTCATTCAAACGATAATGGAAATATTGTTGATCGTTTAAATTTTCATTCAAAACTTGTTGAGCGATATGATTCGAATTCAAACACTCAAAGAAATGTTGATGTTGATGTTACTGAATTGAGTGACCGTTTTGAAAAGCTTGAAATAGGGAATTAATTCTTACAGGATGATTCAAAATTGGATTTGAAAAGTGTCATTAACGCTTATCATTCATTTAAACAATTGAATTTTCAATTGAATTTGTTTCGTGTTAAATTTTCGAAATAAAGTTATTCGTTTTTGTTTTGCATCATGAAATTCTCATTACATTTTTTGTTCTCGTAATATTATTCACATAAAAAAATTGTCGACTAGATATTTTTAGATAAAATCAGAGTTATTCTACTTTGAAATTATTGCTTGATAACAAATATTATTAGACTGCCAAGCTGTACGGGTAATTAATCCGTATGAATTGAGAGCTGTTATTACGATGGAATATTGTTTTTTATTATTTAGATGCTAATTATCCAATTATTGAATAAATTTTAATGGTTGCTTTGTTAAAATAATTTAAGCTTAATTAAAATGAATATTTATTTATAAAAAAAACTGCTTATATAGATAAAAGTTGACTTTTGTAGAAATTCGAAAGTATATTAAATTATCATAAATCACAAAGATTTTGTCCGTATTAACATAACTAATTGATTGAAGAATAAGTGCTTCATTTATCCATATCGATGAATACAACAATTGCTGATCTCTATCCAGATATATGGGAATATGTTTTTGAATACTTTAGCGCTATTGAACTATTGTTTAGTTTTACAAATACTACTCACGTAGTGAATGAAGTATTGAAAAACAGCAAGAATCCTTTTCTCTTTCGTGGAGTCATACTAGATAGCTTTACTTTCACATTACCACAAAAGCTTCGCTTTAATAAAATTAGTTCATTAGAACTTCATCAAGAAAATTCTCTTGATATTATCGAGAAATGCACAGGAATGCGATCACTTAAACTCGTTGGTACATCTGAGTGGATCGTTTCTATATTTGTAAAACTTTTAAATGTTAGAATTAAAATAGAAAAGCTTATACTTATTATGCCTGGAATTGGATCCTTAGATAAAATATTTAATTCAATTGGATCATTATTTTCACTATTAAGACTCGAAATCTATGCAAATGAATCCGAGGAAAAAATGCAAATGAGTAGCTTATCCATTCAGCAGACCAATATTCGACAGTTTATACTGCACTCATGCTCCTCAATAAGTTGGAGTGACATGTCAACTCTGTTACCCACTTTGCAAAACATCGATTTTCTTAACATTACTTTGTGTGAGAAGAATACGAATAACTTTTTTATGTTTAATTTTCCAAAACTTACTTATGTTCGTCTAATGTTACACGAGCTTCCATTTGAGACAATTTTTGAACTTCTAACGACAATACCTGTTCTAAGAAAACTGAAAGTAAATGGTCTTGTTGATGATATTAATTTCCTTATTGATAACAAATGGATTCGTCTATTCAGCTTATGTTCTTCTTTGAATATGGTCATAGTGAATCTATCGCTAGAAGAATATGATGATCTGTTTCGAGATGAAATCATCCAGAAAGCTTTGAATCAAATTAATCTACATCTAGGATGCCTTACTGATGACAACGATGATCATTCGACTGGAATATATCAACAACGTTGGTGGCAATTATCAGGAATGATTATGAAACATCAAATACTGTCGAAGCACATTTATGAGATGCACTAATGTAGCATCGACTAACATCCTTCATCGTATATAACGTATAATGTTGTTTTGTTTCTTATGAAGCACTGTTAATCGAATATGTTAATGAAGATTTTAAAGAATCTTGTATACTACCTTTTTTTCGAATAGTTTCTAAAAAAAACTTGATTTTCTCTCGTTTTGTAAATTTCTTGAACTACATTTAATCATTATTAAAATAACAATAATTTCGTTAGAATGATGTTGACTATTGTGTTGTGAATTTCAGACGTACAACAATAATATAATATGGGTTCAAAAAGCCCCGAATATTGCTTCAACGATTCTGGATCTTGCGATAGAGATTCTTTTCCATGTAATGGAAGCGCACGTGCTAGAAAATTCGAGGAATTTTTAAAACGTTTAACATCCGCTTCGAAAAAGACAAATTATGAAGACGAAATTGTTGCTACCGTGGCTATGATTAGCGATGTAAAAATCTGATTGAATCCATATTTTTATTTCGATTGAATTTCAGGACCTAGAACTACGAACACCACTACAATTAAATTTTTTAACAGAGTTCGATGAGAATAAACATACCATTGATCATGTAGCTCGAAAGTATCTTGAACAAGCTAGCAAAAGTGTTCAACATCTTATTCCGATTAAAACATCGCCAGATGGAAATTGCTTATTTCATTCGATAGTTTCCCTTATTTCTAATCCGATGATATCAATTGTCGAAATGCGAGGTTTGTCATACTTTTCTTATACATCTAGTAGAATAGAATTTTCCGAAGTAAAAAAATTAAACCGGATGATTTTAGTGAGAACCGTTGTCGAACTCGTAAAGCATAAAGATTATCATGTAAACCAATACAGTCATTTGGTCGGTGCGTTCGATAAAGCGCTTCAAAGAGTATGTAATGCTGGTAGTTTTTGTGAACTTCACGAAATTGTCGCACTCACTAACGTTTTACAATGTCAAATACAAAGCGTGTATCCATATCTGGATTACCGCGCAGAAATGAAAATTATGAATGCAGTATATAAACCTCTATCTCAATCCGCTTGTACCGAGCGGTTAATTATTTTTTGGACAAATACTCAAGATGAATTTCTTGTGAGAAATCGTCCTGGTTGTCGTGGAGTCTGGAGTCCAAATCACTTCGTGCCACTAATATCACCGAATAGACTGAGTAGATTAAATCCTACAGACGAAGTCACGGTCATACCTCAGGTAGTCAATATTTACATTTGAGTACAATGCAATAAGGAGAATGTTTATTTTTCATCATGAAACAGACACCGCGAAAGACGACTACAAAAAACAACCAACCTACAACGATTCGAAGTCCTGAATTTTCACCACCCTCAAATAATCGAAAACAGAAGACATCAGTTGTCAGGTCGCTGTGTTTGAATGATGAATTTCGACCACAGTCAAATACATACGATGCTCAACGAAAAAAACAACAAAGAGCTAGAGAAGACGAGCAGCAACGTAGTGTACGACTTCTCAACGATCGATTACAGAAGCAGCTAGAGAGAGACAATGAGACTGAAGAAGAAAGGGATGCAAGACTTTCGAGTAAACGAATACATACGCAAATGACTAGAGAGAATGAAACCGAGGAAGAGCGAAATGCACGGCTATCGAGTAAACGTATACATACACAAATGGCTAGAGAAAATGAAACGGAAGAAGAAAGGGATGCAAGACTTTCGAGTAAACGAATACATACGCAAATGACTAGAGAGAATGAAACTGAAGAAGAGCGAAATGCACGGCTATCGAGTAAACGAATACATACGCAAATGACTAGAGAGAATGAAACTGAAGAAAAGCGAAATACACGGCTATCGAGTAAACGCATACATACACAAATGGCTAGAGAAAATGAAACGGAAGAAGAACGAAATATACGACTATTTAATGACCGAGCACACAAAGAAGCAGTAAGACAACATGAAAATGAAGACGAGTACAGAAGACGTCTTGCACAACAACGCAAACGAACAACAGAACATAGGTCTAACAGTAGTAAACAACGAAAAAGTACGGATAACGTTTATGGAGACACGCGTTTTGAAACGGGAGAATCAAACTCAACACAAATATCGGTTCGAAATTCATCATCTCGACGACGTATGTCACAAGAAGACCACTCAACGATTCTTAATCAATACACATGGCCATCTGCAGTTCCAAAAAACTTAAAAGAGCATTGCTTAGAAGAGTTTTCTAGGCACATGTCTATGTCTTTCCTAAGACAATCCATATGTATTATATGCAATAGTCGCCTGAACTTTAGTGCAATGAAAGAATATTTACTTGAAGATATTGCTAACTTAGATCATCTATCTTGTCATCAGGATATTTCAAATCTTATTTCTGAAAGTAGACGAGTTTTACAGGAGATAAACAGTTTTTAATTATATATGTGATTTTGTTGTTTTTTTCGAAAGATAATCATACAAATCCAAGTTTCTTCCTTTTGTCCAATGCTATTTTTTACAAAAAAGGATACAATGCAGAGACGGAAACTGGTTATGTTTGTCAACAGTGTCACAGTTCATTGAGTAAAAACAAAACACCAATATTTTCGTGTGCAAATAAGATGTGGATTGGAGATGTGCCTACTGTTTTGCAACAATTAACAATTGCTGAAGAAAAACTGTGAGTTTTGAGAAAAAGATGCGATAGAAATCATGAAAATAATTCTAATGTAAATATTTTTAAAGTATCTCACTTTATCGACACAACAGTTGTGTCATCAAATTATATTCTCCGTTTCATCACCAATCTACTGCTCAAACTGCCCTCAAAGGCAATGTGATAACATTTATGCAAAATGTGCCAAATATTGTCAAAACTCTACCATTTGATGTTGAAGATCTCTGTGACACATTAAAAATTATCTTTGTTGGTGCTCGCATTCCAACTCGTGTAGAGCTCCGTAGAGTGTGCGGTGTTAGTCGAAAGAAAGTTCACGATGCTCTATTATGGTTAAAAAAGAATAATTACATGTATCGAAATATTCCAAGTAAGAAAACATGATAATAAGAATATGAATTATGTCGAACATACTTTAGTCAATGAAATTAATATTCGTAAATTGCCTGAAGATGATGTCCCAGAATGTATTTGGACAACAATTGAGAGAACTGAAAATATTGAAGAAGCTAATGCTGAACGTACTGGAATAGTTGATGATCCACTGACGAATGTCATTGTCCCAGATGATCTTGTTACGACAAGTATTCCTCCATTGAATACGAGGTGCGTAAATTTAATGAGACAATGAAGAATTAATCATCTGTTTTAGCGGTGTGCTTGACGTGAATGGAACCACGATATCATCAGATGATATTCGTGTACATCTTTTACACAAGTTTAATAATGGTATTAATTCATCAATAGATTTGTTAGATGAAACTGTAGAAAATCAAGAAGACGATGTTTACTTGGTTCCAAGATCTACTGCACCAGCCAGAGATTGTTATAATGAAGAGTTATTATTAGGTCTATTTCCGACACTTTTCCCTTATGGATGTGGGGCGCCTCATGATGAATCACGACCGATTCCTGTGTCGTTGACTAAACACGTTCGCTATCTACTTACATATGCGGATCACAGATTCGAAAAGCATCATTCATTCATGTTTGTTTTATTTAATATGATGCAGCGTCAACAAGCATGTTGGAATGCATCTCTAATTGCTTCGCGACCTTACTTTCGAGATGTAGCTGTTGATCTTCAAACACTCACTAGCAAAGAAATTGAGACAGCATTAATTCAAATTAGTAAAAAGAGTTTTTCTACCATAAACAATTCTCGAATCAACTCGCTGCTGAAACAGATAAAAACAGTGGGTGGTAATGTAATGGGTTCCGCATGTTCACGAGCTACTCTCCGTACTAAGATACATGCACTCATCTTCAATCAAGGTTTGCCAAGCATCTTCATGACAATTAATCCTGCTGACATACACAGTCGTATCGTCTTATATTTTGCTGGAGTAGATTTAGATCTCGACAAAATTTTGCCTTCTGAAATACCATCGACGTATGAACGTGCACAAATCGTAGCTGCACATCCTGTAACTACGGCTCGTTTTTTTAATGTACTCATTACTTCTATTCTAAAGTGTATGATTGAAAAGGGCGTACTCGGTCCGATCAAAGCTTATTTCGGAACGGTTGAAAACCAAGGCCGAGGTTCATTGCATTTACATATTCTATTATGGATTGATCATAACCTAACACCAATTCAATTGAAAGAGTTAGTTCAAAATCAAGATTTTCGTAACGGTCTTTTAAGTTATCTCGAAGATATAATTAAACAAGATTTGAGCAATTTTGAATCGGAAAATTCTACAGCTGATAGTAAATCTCTTTTTTTTAAAGCACATACACTATATTAAGGATGATGATTTATTTAGCATTTGAGCAGCAACAGACTATACGATCCGATAGTATCGATTCCCCAAACTTATTTTCTAATGATGAACTTTCAGAGAATGTTACTCAAGGTATGATAGAAAATCGATGCAATAGAAAATATTCATTTTATATAGATATTGAACAATTAGAAAGTAGCCTGTTAAATTTATCACCATCGTTAATGCCAACTCCAAAGCCGTCTTTGCCAAATTTTGCTTTAAATTTTAAAAGAGATGTTGTTAAATTGGTGACTAATAATAACATTCATACTCACACTACCACTTGTTATAAATATTCGAAAAAGCAAAATAATCCAGTTTGTCGTATGAGAATGCCACGAAAAATTGAACATACATCGTCTATCGATATTGAATCTGGAGAAATAAGATTAAAGCGACTACATGAGACAATTAATAACTTTAATGAATATATTATCACTGCTTGTCGTTCCAACATGGACATAAAATATATTTTTAGTGGTAGTGATGCGAAAGCTTTAGTATATTACATCACTGATTATGTTACTAAGTCAAATCTTTCCTTTCACGATACATTTTCGCTGGTTTTGAAAGCTGTTCAATCTTTGGAGAAACATAAGCTTCCCGATAATAACAATATGAGTGCAGAAGAAAAATCGCGTCGACTTGTTCTTCGTTGTTACAATACATTAGCCTCTCAACAAGAACTTTCTAGTTCACAAGTTGCATCGTACATAATGGGCTGGTCAGATCATTACACCACACATGAATTTGCTAATCTATTCTTGATTGGCATTGAGAATTATTTACAGGCATCATTGATTGAGACACAAATGAAACAACAACGAGAAATAAATGGTAATTTATTCTTCTGACACTGACACGAAATTGAGTATACTAACAGCATGTTGACGATAAAAGTTTTGTTTTTGTTATACGAAAAGTTAGTGCAAGAACTTGGAATATCTCGACATATAAAAGAGTATTTCTAAAGGTTTATAGTTGTCTATCTCGTAGATAAATCAATATGAAATTTAACTTTTAATTTACGTGTTGTCGTCTGATGTATTTTCATGTTTCAGTAGATGATGTCGATTTTGAAAACGAAGAAAATTGCATGGAAACTGAAGAGCAATTTTTGCTACAGCCTAACGATACTAATACCCAATACGTGTATGTAAATACTCGTGTAGACTATCAATATCGATCACTACCATTGAGTAACATCTGTTTATACGATTATGTTCGCTATTATCGAAAGAAGCCTGCTAATTCAACAGATCGAAAATATTTAAAAGACCAATCAATATCTAAAGAGACTCACACAGAAGAAAATGTTCGACGCGGTCGACCACCTTCGGAACGAGAACCATTTTTATCTGACCATCCACAAGCTTTATCGCATATCAATGTAAAACGTGTCACTCCAATTGTTCCAAATTTGCTTGGCCCTCCAATACCTCGTAGGGATCGCGAAGATACAAAAGAACGTTATTGTAGATCAATCCTTGCGCTATTTTCACCTTGGCGTACAATCTCAGATTTGTGTGATCCACATGAAACATGGGAACAAGCACTTGAAAATCGTCGATCGAGAATTACAATAGAATCACAAAAAATTATTTATAATATTCAACTGTTCCAAGAGTGCAAGAATGATCGAGATGAACATTTGCAACAAGTCATTGAAGCTGTACAAACAGAAGTTGTGGATGACAGAATACAGAAAAACCATATCGCTGACATGAGCGATGACGATCTTGATGAAAACGATGAGATATTAGACTTACTTGAAGCTATTGACATAGATGAAATCCCAGTCGTAAAAGACTTGGGAAATAGATCGGAACAAGCATATTTTGAAAAGACAATACAGATTGTTGAGCAATCAAATCGTTTTGCTAATATCGAAGGTAGAAAATATTTGACTTGAGAAGTGATTTTTATGTTGAACTATGTATAGATTTACGCAAAGGACCCATAAGTTATTCAGTTGACTCTGTAACAGCAAATAAACATAATTATGATAAGAAACATCTCGTACCTGCGACTACAGAATTGATTCTCAAGAATAATCGGTGGCAACGCGCAATTAAAGAACAAAAAGAGCAAAAACGAAATGCTTTCATGATGATTGAAATGGGGAATGAACATCTTGAACAAAATGATGCTATTGAAAATCATTTTGATGAAGGTGTAGACAATGCCTTATCATCTAGTTGTCATAATGATAAGGAAGTTATAAATTTTGATTCTGTCCGATCGGTTGCTAAAGTCACCGTACCAATTGAAAATACTCGACAGTTTATTGCTGATGAATATACTCTTAATAGAAATCAAAGAGCTGCTTATATGATCATTACTGGTCATTTAGATGGGTTAGATAGGCTAAATGAAGGTATGTATGAGTAGTAGATAATATAACTATCTTTCAATGTTTTTTCGTACTCAGATGAGAAACAAGATCAGTTGATTATGTGCGTACCAGGATGCGGTGGCACCGGTAAATCACAGTTGATTCGTGCAATAACGGCATATTTTGCTGAAACGAATCGCGCATATAAGTTACGTAAACTTGCACCAACATCAGTTGCAGCAGCAGAAATCGAAGGAATGACAATTCATTCTTTTTTGGGAGCTTGGGGAAACCGAAAGAAAAAATCGAATGTTTCAAATCGGCCTGGTGAAACAAAAACAGAAAATCAATGGCGTTTCGTCGAGTATATAATTCTAGATGAGATGTCTATGGTTGGTCTCAGTTTATTGGGTCGATTGAATAAACTTGTCACAACGGCGAAACATTGTGATCCTATGGTTGCAATGGGTGGAATAAATATTATCTTATTTGGAGATTATATTCAATATTCTCCTGTTCTTGACAAACCTCTTTATTACGATTTTTCAATGGCAACAAATCATAGCACAAAAAAAACTACAAAGCTACCAACTGAAAATGAAATTCAACAGAAGAGTGCTCGTGCTTTGATTCTACAAATCAACTGTGTTGTAATATTAGAAGAACAAATGAGAACAAAAGATCCACAATATCAGGCTGTGTTAAATAGAATTCGTAATGGTGAAGGTACTCGTGATGATTGGCTTCTTCTTCGAACACGTGTAATTGGTGTAGGACTTCATATTTCTCTTAGCGATCCACTATGGAATGAAGTATGTTGTATAAATATAATACGTTGTGCAATTGAAAATCATTGCAATGAGAATCAAATTAAGAGAAGACTTTCTCTTCCTTAATGTTAAGCATTGTGGAACCAGTTCCCAGTGATTCCGCAATGTTTAACATCGCTGAATAGGATGACTGATCCAAATTAATTATTTGTTAAAACAGTTACTTAAAAAATTAATTTTCATTGCAATTTTCTTTCATTTCCTTTCAGGCTCCAATCTTAGTGTATCGAAACGAAATTCGTACTGAACTAAATAATCGAGCTGTTATCAATAAAGCATGCGAAATAAAACAATCACCAACTGTAGTAATAGCTAAGGATACAATAAGAGCCAAAAAAGGCATTGATCTACCTGATCTTAATAGACGGCTTCTTGCTTTACCTGATAATAAGACAGAACATTTACCTGGATATCTTCCTCTGGTTCCTGGCATGCCTGTTTTATTACAAGAAAATATTGCATGCGAGCTTGGTTTATCTAATGGAACTCAAGGCATATTTCGTGAATTAGTTTATACTGAAGCATCGAATTCAGATTTGAATTTTGATCAGGACAAGTTTCCGATGGATACTGTTTTCATACGTGATCCTCAATATGCGCTTGTGGAAATACCAAAATTAAAAATAAACAAATTAGACTCACTCGATCCTTTAATAGTTCCTATTCCTGCTATTGACAAAACATTTACAGTCGATCTAGATAAGCTATACTCAGATAAAGGACATGTCGTAAAATTACTCAAATCAAAGAAGTTGAAATCTACAATTTCTGTGAGGAGAAAAGCTTTACCATTGATACCCGCCTATTCCATTACAACTCACAAGAGTCAAGGGCAAACTTTACGTAAAATAATTATCGATCTAAACATGCCACCAGGATCTGTAGAAGTTGCATCAGCTTATGTACCACTTTCACGAGTAAAGCAACTTACGGATTTGGTTATTTTGCAAGATTTTAACATCAGTGCTTTGCAAGTAAAACCATCTAAAGGACAACTGACTGAAATCAATAGATTAGGAACTATTTTTCAACAAACAAAACAGCGCTATGCTAAATATTTTGTGTAAATTGTTTATATTGTAATTAATAAGTTGTTTATCTTAAATAAATTCATGAAATAAATAAATAAATAATTATATGGGAACATTTTATGTTGTTAGAAGAGCTTCACTATTTCTTTCTTCATTTGCATTGTAATAATCTGTTTCAGATATTTAAAGTTTTAGTCTTATTGATTATTCTTGAAACAAACATATATTTCAAATAATAACAATGAATATTGCAAAGTCAATCATGAAATATAATATTTCCTGTGTTCTATTGTTTCTATGCCTATGCCTAACGCATCTTAACGCATATTTTAATGATATTTTCGCGAGAAATAGAGTAATTACACATCCTCAAACGGGCTTATTTCTTAATTATATTGGCTTATATACACCAGCTGAGACGATTATTCACAACTCAGTGATATTTCCGATGACTGTAGATGCTTGTTACCTTTTGCCATTAACAGCTGCTGCAAATATTCCCTCTTGCAACATAACAACAAAACGGTTTAAGCGTTTCCTTCCTGGAATTTTATGTCTAGGAATTGGAATAGCTAGTCTTCGTTCATCTAAATCGAATCAAATTCAGTTGAAAAATCTTCAAAAAGAAATGAAAAGCGTACAACGATCGTTGTCTAACTATTCTAACACTATAAAAGTACAAGAAGTTCGATTAGCAAAGCTTGAATCTAATCAGATTATTTTAACACATGAACTCCAACTTACACAGCAAACACTTGGTGCTATTCTTAACATTTTAAATTCGCACTCTAAAACTCTAATACCTTTAAAAGCAGAAATCGAACGGTTACATCATCAATTTCAATATTCTTCGTTGCATTTAGCAATTGACCAGATCTTTCGCAATGATTTGACTCTAAACTTTCTTTCTTCAGAGGACTTAAAAAAGGTGGTATACGATATTATTGATCGAGGAAATATAACATTTAATTCTGATCATGGAGCCATTCCTGTAATCCAAATCATAACTAAGCTTCTAGTGCAACAACAGATTGATTTCATACCTAGAGTACGATATTCAACTGAGAACTCTGCCGAAATTGGCCGTCTTGTAATTACTAACTTCTTCGCAATTCCAAAACAAAATCAAATACCATTTCAAGTCTATAAATTATTGTCAGTGCCCTTTGTCCATAATAATGAGACCATTGAACTTACAAATATTCCTCGATACTGGGCAATTAACCCAGGAAACAATACAACTATGGAATGGTATGATCGTACAGAATCAGGATGTGAGCTTGAATTCGTTCTATCTTGCCGTGATACCCCTCCAATACAGAAATTAGCACATGATACATGTCTTGGGCAAATTATTGAGAGCATATTACCGACAAGATGTCAAACAACAGTAACTTCCATATCTCCTGTTTTTGTTCGTCAATTAAGAGATAATCTTTGGATCAGTTCATCGTCAGAACCACTTGATTGTTTTCGGTTATCGAAAACTGAATATTTAAATACTGTCGAAGAAAGCTTCAATAGTAGCCAACATTTAAGTCTTCCATCCGTTGCGCTTATTAATGTAACAGCAGGACAAGTGATTGCATGTCCTAGATTTACCTTAATAGGGCGACCTATTGCATCAAATGCTTCTTCACTTGTAATTTTGTACAATAATAGCTTCTTTACTAATAACAATAATTCTATTGTGGATGTTTACCATCATTTAAAAGGAAATACAGCATGGCTTGATCGAAAGCCGTTCAAGTTAGGTGAAGATGGTATTATATATATCATCTGACATCATCAATGCAACATAATAGTTTTCAAAAAGTCCATCTAATATACATATGGTTTCTTATAATATTGTTCCTTGGTTGTTTATTTTTGACAGTTTGCTTTGCTGTAGCCTGTCACTTCTATACACGCCAGCAACGACATGTCCATTGAAATATACTACTTGATTTACCTGTTTAATGATCAACAGGTTTTCAAGAAGTATTTTTAATTACAGAATTTGATAGAAGTCGAATAAATACGAAAACAAAATGTTCTAATTTATGTTTTTCTTGTATAATATTTTATATTTCTCTCGTTTTCGCTCTCATAAGATGTTTTACAGCATATTTTGATGCTTTTGTTAGAATTATTGATGTAAATTTACAAGAATTTCTCATTATATTGTTGTATATTACAAATTATAAATAAATCAAGCTGCAAATGCAACACATTTTTAAATATTTTTACTTATTCTTGTATTCTCTACGAATCAGTTTTGTTTTCTTATTCATTTACATGAATTTATTGGGACTTTGATTACGTTCTTAAAATCTTTTTTCCATGCATTATCGTTATCATCTGTTCTTTTGACAGTTGTGAATATTAAAAAAAATAAATATCTCCATAGATGTATGATATTATATTAGCCCATAAAATGTTATCTTTCAGAAAAGGGTCTGCGAATCCATCGGATGAGCGCTACTTGTAATTATAACTATTCTTTTAATAGAATAAACAATATTACATGGTTATTTTTGACTTTTGAATATGTCTCATATTAAATTTAGATCTTTTTAAACTAAAGCTATTATGCGAGGACAACAAGAAGCAAATTTAAATACATGCGCTTTAATTAGTGAGCATAAATTCAATTGAATCAATTTAAGCTACTACTATTTGTTAAAGGATTTGGCAATACTGAACCTATCTATCATATCGATACAATGAATGACAACGATATACCATTCATCGATTTAACAACTGAACAGGAAATACCTTTGATCGATTTAACTAATGAGGAAGAAACAGATGAGCCAATCAATACAGCACAAGAGGCGAATTTTGAAGTTTTTAACATCAATTATGAACCTCCTCGTCCATCATCACAAATCATTGATTCCACCATCGAAGAACAGATTGAAGTGGACAATGAAACATTCACTGCTCTTAATCGGTAACCAATAGTTATCGATTATTGATTTATCAATAAAATATTTTTTGTTTTCTTTTGTGTTCTTTTGTTTTGCTTTATTTTTGAACTATTTCAAATTGTTGATTACTATTTTGAAACCACCATTTCAGATAACATTAATTGTTTACTAACGTTCATTAACTATGTCTCATTTATTCAATGATATGAATTGTGTTATTCCTTCGATTGAAAATAATACAATCAATATAACTGCTGCAAATGAACAACAACACTCTGATGATATTGATTTGATTTCCTTTTCATTAAATCCTTCAATTGTGCGATATATTGAAGAATTACCATTCGAGATCAATCCACAAGATCAGTCAGATTTGCTAAATAGTAATCTATCACAAAAGTTCTAAAAAATATAAAATTTTTTAAAATTCTTTAGCTACAGATCCATTCATTGATATTACAACTCTCAATAATACACAAAATACTATACCACCTTTAAGTAGTGACACAGATTATGGTAACTAAGATTTTTACATTCAACTCAAGAGTTCATTTTCTTTGTTCTATTAACAGATATTGAAGATGAGAATTCAAATCCTTATGCTGAATACGGACATCTAAGTATAATAAAAGCCGAAATAAATATCAGTTTAAATTTGAGTTTCTTAGGTCTTAGTACCATTGCAAAAACTCATAATTTTGACTTGCAAGGTTCAAATACTATCAAGAAACGAAGAGATAAATCGATTAGAATTCGATTCTCGTCTAGTTCTTTTGCATTTCTAGCAAAAACTAATATTCCTAGTAAGACGAGAGTTATTCTTTATTTTGTTCTTTGCAATTTTTCGAATTGGATAGACTTGGATTTAATGGAATGTATTAAAAAAGAACTTCATTCTTTTGGTAAACTTGATTACATTTGCGTTGGATCCAATGAAAGCATAGAAGAATTAAAAAATAAAACAATGATTCAAATCATTTTTAATAAAAAAATTACTTTTCGAAATTGGTTTATGGATAGTATAACAAGTAAACACTGATCATTATATAGAGAAACTAAAAATAACATTACATTCTCTTAACAACTGTTTAGATGACACTCAATGCTTTTATAATATCACAAAAGATACACGCCCATGGAATGAATATATACGTAAAACGAAGTAGAATACAGATTGAACAATTTTCACTTGCAATAGTCTTGTTTTATATGCGTAGATCGAAATTATGTTGAATATGGAGAATTTAGATCTCCCGCTGTAAAAGGAAAACTATTCTGGCAGAGTAGTCCTTTCGTTCTTTCGCAGACATCAACGACTTCTCCTACTACTAGTACTCTTATAGAAACACAAACAATCAATACGATTAGTGAACCCACAACAGATAATCATGTTCAAGAACATAGTGGACTATCACAAGAAGATCGAATAGCTGCTCATGCCCTACGTCTTGCTCGAACAAGTGTTCCTCAAGCCATCCTATATATGGAGCAAAATACAGCACCTAGCAAATTCATCATTTCTTTCTCAGAAATCTAATTGAATCATATTCTTTTCGATATAGATACTTAAAAACATTCTCCTATATTTACAAGATACATCATCATCAACAATAGTCAAATTATTTCTCAGATAAACTATTTTCTCCTTATTTTTTTTCTTTCGTTTTCCTATAAGATTATTATGTTTTCTAAATCAGATATATCAATAGACAGCTGTTATTTCTATATGTTATTTTTACTTTCTAGATTAACTCTATATAAATTACAAGTAACGTTCATCGAGAGTCGATTCACTTGACCCTCGACTGAATGTGTCAGTGTGCACGCCTATAAAAGTTTGAACTAAAAACGATCGACTATACGTATATATGATAAAGTTTCACCATACATCATATCGGGCAACACCTCGTCGGTCGTCGGCGTCCCTACGGTCCGCCACTTCCGACTCGAGCTGCCACATTTTCGGGCTCCAGTATTGGTAGCTATCGAATAGCTAGGTCTACATGATTATAGATATCTGAGAAGGGTCACTTCATAGTTTTCTAAAGACAACAATCGACTCGGAAACGTCATATCTGATTTAACATAATCACATCATAGGAAAAATCTCTTTTTTTCCAAAATACGAATCTTCTAATGAGCAATACACACTTTCACACTTCGAAAAATCGTCAGTTTCCAAAAATATTCAGTTGAAAATTTTGAATATCTACCTATCAATTTAAACTCACCGATCTCGATTATCCAAAGTACCATTAAGTTCCAACTATCATTTGTCATCTATTAGGAGTTACTAAAGTCGATGTTATTTTGACCTCTGAACCCGATTTATACTCAAATTCCAAATTCTCCGACTTCGATTATCTGGGGTCAG
>Ga0209952_1001139_pt1 | contig 24149 bp, 25 predicted proteins | sample ThiBiot_750_biof_2_FD_183951 | JGI IMG/M metagenome (GOLD analysis project Ga0209952, IMG submission 183951) | Wastewater bioreactor microbial communities from Cape Town, South Africa - Thiocy_cont_750_biof (SPAdes) | ecosystem: Engineered > Bioreactor > Thiocyanate-remediating >...
TCGATCGTGTTCGATCATTAATCACATCGAAAACAGTTGCAATTGTCTATGCACATATCTATGGTCGATGTATAAATGTCGAACAATTGGTTAATTTAGCATATGAAAAACAAATCTTTTTTATTGAAGATTGTGCTGAAAGTTTTGCAGGTTTCTGTTCATGTGTAACAAATACTCAAACAAATCATTACGATATGTATTGTCAAAAACGTGAAGCTAATCAATTGTCTATATCATGTTACACAGGTCATCCACGTTCACATCTTGTTCTCTTTAGTTTCGGCGTACTCAAATTTTGTACAGCTCTTGGCGGTGGTTTTGCTAAAATCTCCGATAAAACTTTATACAATCAAATGTCAACGATCTACAATCGAGATCCAATTCAGGATACTCAGCAATATTATTCGAATGTGAAGAAATATTTTTATTTATATTGGCTTTTAAATGTGCCTCTGGTGATCAAACCATTAATGTTTATTATTCGTTTGTTAAAATTAAATCATATGGAATTTGTTGTGAATCGTTTGCGTGCTTTTTCAAAAACACCGTCAACAGACGAATTATTTCTTTCGTTACGTCGGCAACCATGTCGACCGTTACTTGCCTTTCTCTATCATCGTTTTCGAACGTACGATTATGAAATTGTTAGCAAACAAAAACAAAATGCAATCTATGTTCTCGAACGTTTGCAAACGAATTCAACGATCCAATTCATTGGCTTCAATTGCCCGTTGAAAAACTATTGGCTCTTTCCTATTCTTGTTGCCAAACCTGAACTTTTCGTTCAAATTCTTTCAAAAAATCATGTCGATGCTTATCGTGGTACGACACAATTGAATGTTATTACAAAACAATTGACGAATACTGATAATCTACCGATTAGTATCGACGATCGACATAAATGTCCGAATGCTGAACATCTTATTGAACATGTTATCTATTTACCTGTTCATTGTCATGTACCGAAATCTGTACTTGATCAATTAATATCGGTTGTAAATCGAACAAGTAAACAAATCGAGCAATATTATCTCAAATCAAAGATATAAAGTGCACTACTCAATAGAAATACGGATGAACTGTGATAGATTTTTAATCAAATTTGTTTTACACGATGTATATAAGCTTTTAATTTGTTTTTTTCTTCTTCGACAAGAGAATAAAAGCTAAAATATCAACTTAAGAGAACAAAAAACACGACGAGAACAGTTTTTTGCTCGGTTATGTTTTATTTAAAAAAAGAAAAAGAAAACTAATATCGTTTGTTGACAAGCAATCAATGAGATTACCATTTACTTAATTCGGGTATATTTCGATAGTACTCGAGACATGTTGGATTTGCTAATGAACCTGTTGCATGAATTGTTTGTCCTTCGATAATACGTCGAACAGGCACCTCGACTTTTTTCATATTAATCGTATACTAAAATACAATTCAGAAAATGAGTCACAAATTTCGAGGCTAATTCTCATGTGTTTCGATTCTCCAATGAACTGATTACCATAGAGTACAAAAAAACGACAAAGACAAGTCAATTTATAAAAGAAATGTAAGTTTTTTCAACAGAAACGGAAATGTTTTCTTGCTCAACAGTGCGAGACATTAACCACCGGCAGAGTATTATTTATAGTTAATAAACTTACAGGAATATCAGGCACTTGCACAATTACTTCAGGCACATGTCTTGCTGATAATTGCTGACGAATAGCCGTTTTAATTCGGTTGACAAGCGTTTGTTCCAGTTGAGTAACATGAGTAGGAAGCTAGAAACGAAGAAAAAAAACTCATATTTTTACTGTTTCCCTTTTTTTCTTTTGTCTTTCGAAATTAATTCATGTTATTTAGATGATTAACGCTAATGGAAATTAGACAATGTGTGTAACAGAAAACGAATGTAGACATTCCGAAGAGAACAACAAAAAAAAGCGACAAGGAAGGAGAAGAAAGAATATATCTGTGTATGACGCGCGAAGAAAAAAATGTTGAATATTATTAGCTGACTAAAAATGTTGATGCATTTCCTTTATTTCCATCTTAGAATCTAATTGACAATCTTCACATTTTAACAATAGATTTATCAGTAAAAGAAGCTAAATTCATCCATATAATGGCGGTAATGACATTTCTCAAACGGTAAGCTTATAAACTTTCTTTTTGTTGTCACGATCTTTTATCTTTTCTCCTTTTTTTTTATTATTCATTCAAGTTGAAGAAAATAATAACTAACAAGATGATTAGTTCCTATTTAAGATACACACAAATAGAATGTGTACGTGTGTGTGTGTGTGTGTGTTAATGCTCATAAGAAGAGGATTTCATGTCCGCTCGGTTTTTTTTATTATAGCCTCTTGAATCTAAAGTTGAGATTTACATGAATCAACATGTTTGAAGAAGAAGAAGAAGAAGAAATAGCTCGTTAGCTATTTTGAAAAGACTTTGCTGTAAGTATTAATAGTTTATTTACGTTGGCAAAAGAATATCTTTCTATAAACAAATTCTGATTACCCTTAACACTCAATTAGATATTTCTCTCGTTTGGGTTGGAGAGAAAGAGCGAGAGAGAGGATATTCTTTGAGATCTTTCTTTTTTGTTTGTTGCTACCATTATTCTTATACTTGAAGAGTATTTCATCGAACTGTATACATAATTTCACAACAACATCGAATATCAAAACGAAAGTAAGAACAACTCAGAAATCTTTTTTAATTCATGATAATAAAGCAAGTTTCCTGGATTATCAATGCACACGAACTCGACGGGAGTTTTTTTTTAATTAAAGTCTGATGTTTCCCTGAGAAAATATGAAAATAAAAGAATAAATATTCAATGGTTACAACGAAAACAAAGATTAATTTTCTCAGCAGACCGCAAATCTAGACCTGAAGCTTTCGTTATTTGAATCAATATTTTACTCGTTGCATAGCAAGTTTCTCGGGGAATTCTTAATAAAAATAATCAATCATTCTTCTTTTTTCTCTGCATAATTACGACAGCATATTATTCAATAGGAAATGACCAACTAGTTAACAAAGATATATATCATTGAAAATTGACTAGTGTTCGTGTTTTATTTAAATTCTATTGCGTTTCTTTTTCCTTCTTATTCTATCCTGACTCTCTTACCCTATATTGAAGAAAGAAGAAAATAATTTTGTCTACAAATGTATTCCCATCATGCATAGAAAACGAGAAGGTTTTCATTTCCTTCAGAATAAGAATCTATTTGATATGTTCGTTTCTCATTCTAATTGCTACGATTGACGTAGATAAATACGTATTCCTATTTTCTTCTTCTTCTCGGAGATTTATTTTTCTATTGAATACAATTTGATAGTAATGATTTTCTTTAGGATGAACAATACGTGCCTAATTCTCGTTATTTTCATCGTACTTGCTTCAAGTGCACTCTCATCGTATCTTGACATACCTCCGCCACCTGAACGACCATTACGTTTTAAAACCAAAGAACAAATCGAATCTTATCTCAAAGCAGTCAAAGATTATTACGATGCATTCAAAATCAAACTTGTTCGTCGAGGTAATTTCTTAGATGATTATTATTCGTCATTAGACGACAATTCCAATTCAATCGAAAACGATGATTTATATTCGTTATTAAATCAGTCTCCGCGAAGTTCATACATTCGTCGACGATATAAAACGAATCGATTTATGAATAATATTTAGAGAAATATTTTTCACTGATCTCGAACAAGAACAAACATGCAAAAATGTGGCAGTTCTATTCTACGCCTATTGCTTCACTTCTTCTTCTTCTTCTTCGTCTTTTTTTGTTTCGTGTGTCATTTCGCCTAGTCTTTATCGATTTGTCACGAATAATAAACAACTCGAATCAATCTTTCAGAAAAACGAAAAAAAAAGACGAAACAAATCAGTGATTTACTTTAAGAAAAAGAACGACTCGTTCATCACTTGTATTCGGATTTCGTTGAGCAACACATAAACTATCGTTTATTTCGCCATTAAATTGATCGACAATCGAATAGATTTCAGCCGAACCGAAACGAATACCATGAGGATTAAGTGTACCGTCGCTAAAAATAAAACGAGCTATATTTATCAAATTAATTAACAAAAAAACCTGCGGCCCAGCATGACAATTCCTCGTGTCGCCGGATTAACCATACAGAAATCCGAATGATTCCAAATACCTGGAAATGTAAATGTTTTTAAGTTTTTTTTTTCTTTTCTTCGTTGTTCGATTTTCCTACCGGAGAATTTATCAAAATAAGCTCGACGATATTTTTCTCCATTAGTATCTTGCCAAAAGAAGACGGGCATCGATGGAAACGGTTTGACACAAACGAGTTCACCACTTTCTCCTTGACAAATGTTTCCATCTTCCGACCAACATTGAATCGCCATAGCTAAATGAGGAGATTGAATTTCGCCTTGATGAACACTCAACGTCGGATTGACTCCAGCGAAACACGAACTGAAATAAGTTACAAACAGAGTTTTATTAATCATTGTTCAATCTCGGTACATGATATCTGTGCCACCGGTAATTGAACCTAAGAGAACGTTGTTTTTGATTTCACGATAAACATAATCGAATATTCGACCATGCAATGGTGAGCCGGTAGAGAGAATTGTATGAACACTATCGAGTCGATTGTGTGTTCGAGGTGTAATTTGATTTTCTTCTAATGAGGAGAGATAACGAGCACTGCAACCGAAAATTGTTATTCTAAACGAGGAAGTTTCATTAGTAAAAATGAGAAGTGCAAGTTGCAGAGCTTATACCCGATTTCATCAGCTAAATCCCATAAACGATAAAAATCTGGAACAATTGGCGAACCATCATATAAAACGATCGATGTGCCAAGTGCAATCGATGAGATTAACTAAATGAACTTATTTATTCTATTTTCCATTTCAATTAGATTATTGGCATTACCCAATTCCACATCATCCATGAAACAGCTTTTTAAAAAAACGAGGTGATAACGGTTCTTTTCTTTTTATCTTTTCAGTACAAAATATTTTACCTGTGAAATAAAAAAGGATATCGCCATCTTTCATGTTACTCTGTAATTGATGTTCTTTCAAATGATTGATCAATGTTCCTCCATGGCCATGCACGATACATTTTGGTGCGCCAGTTGTGCCGGATGAATACATGTAAACACGCCGAAAAACAAAAACAGAATTCAAGAAATTCTTTTCAATAAATTAAAGTCAACTTATAATAAATAATGGATGACTAAATGACACTTGTTCGAATTCGAGTTCAGGTATATTTTCACCGGGTAACGAAAGAAATTCATCAATAGTTACACTAGAATAGTTATTTAAAAAAAAAAATCTTGTTTTTGATTGCAAATCAAACCTATTTGGAATTTCACTAAGATCCATGGAATGATCCGGAACAAACGGAATGACGACGACGTGTTTCAATGTTGGCAATGCTAATCAACAGAAAACAAAAGTCGATTTCGATAGAAAAGCAAAATCTTACCAAGTACACTGTCTTTTAATTTAACTAAACCATCATGAGTTTTACGATTGTAAACAACCGCATTACATCCGAAGATGATCTTCGGTTCAATTTGACTAAAACGTTCTGTGACACCCTAGTAAATAAACCGACATATTCTTGAGAATGAAAGTTATTTCGATAGATCGAACCAGAACACCGAAATCGGCTGATGCAGCACTGAAAATCGCACCGAGACTGGCAGCTGCTAAGCAAATAATTAACGCTTCGGGACAGTTCGGCAGATAGACTAAAATCTCAAACGAACGTTTGCGTGTAAATACAAAAAAAAGAGAAACGGTTTCCATACCGACAACCCGATCGTTCACTGTTACACCGACATGCTTGAGTGCAGCACGATACCGACGAACTTGTTCGTTCAATTGAGCAAATGTAATTTTTTTAATCGTTGAATTTCCCTCGCCTAAACTCAACAAACGAGAGAGAAGAATAACAAACTGTTTCGCGAGTGAACATACTGCATGAATAGATAGCTACTCGATCGTCCTTAAAACGAAGTAGATTTTCGGCATAGTTTAACTTGGCACCGATAAACCATCGAGGTATTTCATTCATTTTCTTGTTTTCTTCCAAAACCTGTGTTAGCAAAAGTTAATTCGCATTTCTTTTTCATTGAATCAAGATACTTGTTCGTATGGTACGGAATATTTAATTTTACTATAAATCCAAAATTCTTCCCAGAATTTTTCAATATTTTCAATTGACCATTGATACAAATCCCAATAAGATTCTAAAGCAATCGAGACATACAAGTGGCTCTCTCGAGACCGAACAATAAAAACTTGATACCTAATTGAACTTGATATTTATTTATAATAATATCTTTAAAATCATCAATATTCGTTCGAACGCCCACAGGCGGCGACCAGAGTTTATGAGACATCTAAATCACGAAGAGAGAGAGAGAAAAAAGCGGGCAAATAATCTTGATTTTTATTAATATAAGAATGTAGCAAGAGTGAGAAATGAACTACAAGCAACAGCACAATATCAAGCATGACAGAATTTTTCTTTATAAGAATAAAAAAATGTTATTTATTTTTCTTGTTTTTGCCTTTCTTATCTTTCGATGGTTTTTGTTTATTATCATCATTATCCTCATTTTCTTCTTCACTTAGTTGATCATCCGATTCTTGTTCGATATTTTCTTCGTCTGACTCATTATCATCGACAACGGGTACATTTTTCTTCGGTTTGACTTCTTTTTGCTCGCGTTGTGTCACTTGTCGGTGAATAATCAAACGTGTTAACAACAAAAGACTAAAGATAAGACCCGGTGCCATACGTTCGAACTTATCGTGTAAAACATAATGAGTATAAACAGCTCCTAACATCGTTATTAAAAGAGCGACATTAGCAACTTGTTTTAATCGACCTTAAAATGAAAAGTTATTCGTCAAGAAAAAGGATTTTTCGTCGGTTAGTTACCTGGAATGAGAACTAAAATAGCACCACTGATAACTTCGACTAAACCGACGGCTACACGAAAGTTTTTCGCATACGGACGCCAGCCGGTTTGTTCGTAGAATGGAAATACTTTATTAACTCGGCCGAATTCTCGTCTCTGCAAAAAAGAAAACGTCGGAGTTTGTTTTTTTGGCCAATCAAATCGGTCCTACCATGTCTTCGTGGACATCAGGAAAGAATTGTGGTGTAAGTTTGAAATGTCCAACGAATACGAAGAACAAGCCGAGTGTCAATGTGAGAACAGTTAAAGCTATTGAACCCATAAACTTAGTTTTATCTAAAAAACGAAATTCCTGAGAGAAACAAAACAGATTTCTATTGATTATTGAATTATGAGCTTTTTGTAGTTGATTTCAACGAATTCACTCGTTGTAACAGCAATTTCTCTTGTTCATCATCGACTCCAAGATCGAGATCTTCTTCTTCTTCTTTTTCTTTTTTCAATTTCTTTAATTTCCTTCGTTCCTGTTTAGTCTGAAACGACTCATAACGTTGTTTGATCTGCAATTGCTGATGCACAGCCTTGCGTTGAATTCGTTCGTGGAGCTTTTCTCTGCTACTTTTCGGCGCTTGAATGTAATGATCGATCACTTGAAACAACCGTCTCGTTGACATTTGCGAGACCAACGGCGTTGCTATCGGCGTCACACGTTTCGGCTTCAAAGTTTTCAAAATATCCGCGATTTCTGAATACGATGAATGCAACGAATAACACAGTCGATAGCTGAGATATTTATCCGAATAGGAAACATCGACACCTTCGCCACCGTAGTCCTGAAAACCAACGAAGAACCGTTTCGAACTCGTCGAAACGCTTTGCTCGAAATTCGAATGGTATTTATGATATTCGACGAGTAGTTCACCGGCGGCGATCTGATCGGTGAACCACATAATCGAAAGGAGAACGCGAATGGGCTTATCACAATTGCGGAAGAAAGCGCAGGGTTGAGCAAAGTTCGATGCCGAGGTTCGACAGGCGTGTAAACGTGTCGTATTCGGATCGGTTGTTAAACATTCCTGGATAATCGGCAGACAGGAATAGAAATCGTATTGACCTTGTTCGACATGAATTTTCATGCCGAGACCATCGTACAACGCTCGATAGATCTGCTCGTAGCCGACACGTGCACTAAGATTGAAAAAAAAACAATATTTGACAATTGAATTTTCGAAATAGAAACCTGGTTTTGAAGTAAATATTTGCAGTATTCGATTGATCAGCAACTAAACCTTTGATCCAGAGAATCAACGCTTCGCAACTGACTTCTCGTGTTGGAATATGAAGAATATCCGGCCGAAAAAACGTCATATCGATGTACAGATTTTCGATTGGCTTGAAGAGAAATTCTTTTTCATCGTCATGTTCGCCTCCTCGACGTTGTAAATGCGTAATACGTTTGGCTTGTCCGCGGTACAATCGAAAATCGCCGGTAAACAGAACGTTTCCATGTTCGCCTTCGATCCAAATCATCATCGAACCAGGACAATGACCTGAACCGAAACAAGTCACGAGAATCGGCTCGCCGACATCCGGCGTGTGCGATGCCAATGTGGTTCGTATGCTTGCTCCGTCTTTTTTCTTGGCTTGAACGGGATCGTTCGATTGAATTGTCAAAGCAAATGGCTGATCGATTGGAACTGACTTAAAATACGGGATTAAATGACGATAAGGCGCCATTGTGCTGAGCAATTGCTTGGAGATATCTGACATGTAGATTGGCGCATTGATTTTTGCAACGTATTTGCCGAATTCCGGCCGTTCGAGACCAACAAGATGGTCCATATGGATGTGAGTGATGAAAAACATTGTGCTCGTATAATTATGTGTTTCAAATGAGTCGATAGAGATGAGAGGATATTCCTCAATGATGCCATGATATGTGCACATTTTATTTTTATTGGAGATTTCTAGATTAATTCCAGTCAAGCCACGTAGAATGGGTGTGTCTCTGAGCGACGAGGAGATGAAACAAAGAAGTGATTGATAGATGCAAATTATGGATAGTTCAATTAGCCAATGAATATAATTAACTTTAGGTTTATTTGAATGAACATTATTTGTTAATGACAGAAAAAAAAATAGAATTAAAAAATTTATTTTACAAAATAGAAAGCAAAAATCTGTTGTATTCACAAGTATATCTCATAGCGACATCTGTTCATCTCGTAGTTCCGTAGCATCATTATTAATTCCAACAGCTGTTTGTTCTAATCTGATCTCTTGTTTTTCTAAAAAAATGAAAACAATTTACATTCGTAAACATTTCATTCATTTTCTTCTTACTTTTCTTTGGTAAAAAAAATAGAATCGATAATGCCATTGAAATATGCCAAATACTATGAACATACCAATAGTTATCATCTGTTTCGCCGAATGCGAACAGAAGAATACCCGTTAGTGATAGAACGAAACCAGGAAGAAAAAATAAAATCTCTCGACATGTTGGCTGTAATCGACGTTCTTTCTTCGAAATCCAAATCCAAGTTACGAGTGTAAATAGAAAAACTATCGAAATCAAACCAATAAATTGAATATTATCAAAACGATCTCTTGAATTCAATATGACACAGAGTAAAAGACCCAAAACAAAGAGAAAGATTTTCTTTGATCGAGATATCAATGACATGGTGAGTAATGTTATCACAAATGATGAATATGAACCTACGAAATCAATGAATTGTAGAGTATCATATTTTAATATACAAAATCGACGGATTTCTTGATCGCAGGCATGATAAAACTAAATATATACGCACATCTCGATGAAAGTGAATAACGAAAATTTACTGTTGAGAAAAACATGTTGAAAAAATAGATTAAACCTTCGATATATAAACGATTGTAAACAGCTAAGATAATCGCTGGGAGAAACATTAGATTGCTTAATGTTAAAAATAAAACACTGGGCAAATATTTGCTCAAACGATTGTATCGATTATCCGTACAACCATATCCACGAAAACCTGAGGAGAAGAAGGAGAAGAAAAAAAACAAAATCATCTTTGCGTTTATCAATCAACGAATTGTGATTGTCTACCGGCTACACAACTACATGCTGAGTATATATTCTGTTGTGAAGTGAGAATTTGACAGACACCGTAAGTACCACATTGATCTTGAGTACATTTAGTTGAATAGATTTTGAATTTTAAAGAACTGAAATTGAATATAGAGAGAATTGTTTCGATTAGATTATCTTGAAACGGACTTATTTGAATGTGATTCAAGTGTTAAATACCAAAGACCGATTTCAGGATACGGTAATGAAATAATTATGGACGAATTTGAATTGAGAATGATTTGAAAATCAGGTTCACAAGTCGAATAATGATGTAGTCGGTTTTTTGAAAGACAACCAATAATACTTTGATTGAATTTGATATTTGCTTGAAAATTAAAATGCAATGTTCCTCCGAGAGTTCCTTCGTCGATGAGGATTTCATATGCGTAGATTGATGAATTATCAGACTGAAAATAAATCGTATTCGTACTATGATTGGAATAGTTAGGAATGTAAATAAAATCATAGTAATAATTTGATTTAATGCGTCGAGTTGAATAGATTGGAATAGATGTTTGAGCTACATAGATTTTTTTTTAAATATGCTTTTTCTGTTGAAGATTAACGAAATCGATTTACTTTCTGAAAGGATTGTCAACGAGCCAGAGATTGGCAAAGATAAACATGAATCGTTATCAAGAGAAATTTGAAAATAAAGCCAAAGGAAAGGAGCAATTTGATCGAGTTCAAAAGAACATGAATTATATCTGCAAACTACAAAAAGATACGGATGAAGAAATTTCGAACAACTAAACCAACCAAATGCATAATCATTCTGCACGGAACTCGGTAAACCATTGATTCGAACGAGAATATTTATCTTGCATATCGATGACCATTTCGATTGGATAATCAATCGAGACGTATCAATCGATGTGTAAAATCTAAATCAAGGAAATATTCAACAACAACTATAATGACATTCCTAGGAAAGAATTACGAAGTATAAACCGATGTGTTATTATTAGATAAAGTTATTTCTAATGGTTGATCGAGTGTTAATGTTAGTGGAACAGACTGAATCCGATAATTCAGCCATGTTGTTAGTGATATATTACAGTTACTTGTCGTTATCTGAGTTTAGGGTTAATGAGAAAAAAAAACAAACAATAACAATTAACAAAACGATTTGAAACATACTTTCGAATTGAGATTCAATGGAAAACGTTCCATAAATGTCTGAAATAAAAGGTCCATTTATCGTTTGAAATCAATCGATTTTCTTGTTCATCTTACCATTGCAAACCATGTTCCTTGTAAAGGATTGTTTACTTGTACGAATTGATTCATTTCTGTTCGATTGAATACGTTTGTGATTAGATTATGACGAGTCGGAATATACAAATCAGGAAATGATTCATTTCTTGGTGCGACTAGCGGATAGGCTTGGTATTGAAGATGACTACATCGAACACAAATCAACGAATGGAAAACAAAATACTCTCGATTTACATACAAATGAAGATACTGCAAATCTTTTGAACATTTTCCATTCATTTCAATATTCAACGACCAATTAGCGATTGTACTTGGATAGTCAATATTAAATTTCAAGAACGTCATATCTGTATAATCGATATATTCATATATTCTTATCTGATCATATGATTCATCTCGATAGTCAATAGCCGAACAAGATAAACATAAAATAACGAATAGAATTGGCTTCATATTTCTTATCTAAAACGATGAATTCGAGCTGTTTTTCTTTCTTTCTTGGAAACTATCTTTACAGAAAGGATTTTATTTGCTTTCAAATGGTTTGTACGTGTGTGTGTGTGCTCGAAAAGAAAAATTCACAATAATCAAAAGCAAACGAAGGAGAAAAAGATGTTTAGAGCATAGACAATAAATATAAAGTAAAGAAGAAACGAAATAAAATACGGATGTTCTTTTTTTTGTCCATTTATGAATAATAATAATAATAATAATAAACAAATAGATGATTTAAGAATAATTGATAAAATGTATATTTATTTTTTTCGAAAAGGGAAAAGAAAATAAAATGAACTAATTAAAATAAATCATCACATCTTGACCAATCTTGTTTTAATTTACAATTCCAATATTCGTTTGTGAATACGTGGATATCCGAATCTGTCAATGGATCATGTTGTTTTTTGAACCATTTCGGTTGAAATATATCGACGCCATTGCCTTCGGCTTCTCGAACTTTTCGTGCTTGTCGTTGTTTTTCTTCTACACGTAATTTTTCTTGATTGGCTTCGTCCCAACGAGCTTCTTCCATCAAACGTTGATCAGGTCGTCGACGTGAATCCGTCGGTGCTACATCGGGCTCGTCCTCATTTAATTCAATAGCAAGTTCAGTGAAATTATACATTTTTTCGAGAAAAGCCGGCGGCATTTTACGTTGCCATAAAAGTTTCATATTATGTGTTTCCATATGATGAGAATTTGTGTTACGATTTGGTTCAATAGGACCGCCTTCGATTTTTTCTGTCCATGTACCTGCATTTCGAAAAGACAATCATAAAAAAAATGTCCGAATTTAAAATCGTCATTTTACCGGATAGAACCCATCGTGCTTGCGAATCAGCATCGGTTATAACTCCCGTGACTTTTCGAGGTACATCTTTCGAAAAATAACTATATTGAAAATATTTTAATTTACAAACATCATTTGTTGTACAATTAATAATATCCATTTCACCGACCTAGAAAAAAACAACAACAACAACAATCATTTTTACAAATATTTTATTGAAGTTTTTCACATACATTATCAATCCAAAGTTTGCCAACAATAATATTATTGACTAATGTTGTTATTCGTTTCCAGATGTAATGATTTCCACTGTTCTTAAAAATTAAATGACAGTAACCTAAGAAAACAAAAGCAAACAATCGATTTGATTATTAGTAGTTCGAGAAATTGATTACCTAGAGGTGTCACACTTAGATACTGTCCACGAAACTTCGATGACATGGTAAATTCTTGATAAAATGTCCAACCTTGTCCTTCGGTATGCTGAGCAAAAGCTGGTGGATGATGGCTGACTTGTTCTAAATAATCAATCAAAACGAAAAACTCTTCGTTCTTCATTGAAAATATTTTTAGTTTTTACCAGAAATCGATCTCCATCCTAAATCATCTGTTCTATCACATTCAAATGTTTCTCCTAGAAGAGGATTAAATGGTTTATTAACTCGTGTCGCTGTTGTCGAATACGCCGAAACAGTAAACGCTGCAACATAGGCCAATTGTTCCCAATTGTTACTTGCTTTAGCTGCTCGATCGAGTACAGAACTGTATTCTAATTCTTCGGTGACACGTTGTAACATCGATAGAGGCTCACTGAAATTCACAGGAATTGGAATTTTTGAAAGATCTTTGCCGACACAATTTTTAATAATACTCCAAAGATTTAAACTAAATAAAGAAAAATAGTGAATTCAATGAAAAGAAAGACAATTCATGTACCTATAATTCGGCTTTTCTGGAATACGATCACGTCGTTTACGTTTAGATCCGATTGGTTTCGATGGAAAGCTGACATTTTTACTGATACTCGCTGTCGATGGACTTTTAGGAATCGTATCTTTTGATTTTGATCCTAAATTCATAATTTCCAAATGATAATTTTCTCGTGACAAACAGAAAACTACTTTTAACAATCACAACAGGCAGATTTTCATCATCTTGTTCCTCAGATTCACTTTCTGCGTTGTCTTCATCGCATGAACTTGCATTATCATCGACAAGTTTCGTTGATTGTTTATCACTACTGGATAGATGTTGTTGTAATCTTAAATTCAAATCGTAGGAAAAAAGAACACAAATCAATGCATTTGCTGAATACATACGGAATTCGAAAGACACTTTCGGCATCATGAAATTCATCGTCTTCTTCCGAACTCGCACTTTCCTCATTTATAGTTCGAGCGTTCGTTGATCGATCTTTTCTTGATGCACGTTGAATTTGTTTTTCGAGTTTTGCACTTTGTGATGCCACCTGTTCGCACATACGTTCCATACGTACGCGTGCATCACGTTCAACTTGAACAGCCTTTTGCCATTTACGGCCTTGACTTTGAATTAATTGCACTAGTTCTTGACAAGCATTGAGCATTGCTAAACAAGCGAGAGAAAACAATTTCAATTTTTTGTATTTCAACACTCAACGAACCTGTTGATGTTATACGAAATAATGTCGCACGTTCATTAACACTTTTAATTGTATTTACTGTTGCTTCGGATTTATCGATCTGTTCAAGATCGCCTAATGTTCGATGCAGTGCTTGATAATGTCGATTGATTAAATCCATGCACATTTTAAGATCTTCTAATTTCGCATCGAACGTTTTATTCATTGTGGCTAATTCAGCACGTTCGTTGATTTCAGGTGATTCCTTGAATTGTTCGTTTGAACTAGCCGTTGGAAGGTTTTGTCTAGTTGATGATTCGTCAACAGTCGATATTTCTTCATCGGAATCATTGTATTGTTTTCTAACTTTCAATGATTTCTGTTTGGCTAATTCGAGTGCGCTCATCCAACGTTGTTTATCGTTTTCAGTTGATGTACGTAGATGAATAACTGTTGAACCATTGGATATAACAAAATGACACGAATCATTGGATGATAAATGTGCAGATTCAAGATAAACTGTACCACGACATGTATGCGTCATTTCATCTTGAGTACGATAATAGGACAATATGCCGGCATGTAAAACAAACCAACGTTTCTGATAACCTTTTAAGTACTAAAAGATGAAGAAGAAAAAAAATGGAAATTTGAGACAAATGAAGCAATTTTTCGATTGTTATTTTTTACATTTGTCCATTTATATAACCAACCACGCATTTCGTCTTTACCATTGGCAACTGATGGTGTTGTTGATTGCATATATTGCGTTTGTTGAGCATGCATTGGTGGTGGAACAATACCCGTTCCAATAGCACCTAGATTCAATGAACTAGTTGTATTTTGCATTGATGTCGATCGTATTGCTGTTGAATGATGATGAGAAAATTCAATTGATGATGAATGATTCGAAGATTTCAATTGATTTGAACAAGAGAAATCATTAGGAATAATCAAAGAATTCGTATTGTTATTTGTGTCTACAAACAAAATGAAACAATATATTCAAGTTTTAATCTATAATTGATTTTTTCAAATCGACATGCGATCATCGTACGATATGTGATCAAATTATGTTATTCGTTTTTTCTCTCTCTCTCTCTCTCTCTCTCTCTCGCTTGCTTAGTAATGTCACAAATGGTTCTGCTTGGTTAACTTTGTGTATTCTCCTCTTATCGAAGTAAGAATAACATGAAATCAACTTATTCGTTATCAATGACGTTACGTATTGTTTTTCTCCTTTGAAAACAAGAAAAAACAAGAAAAGCACACATACAGTGAGGTGTCGCAGCAAGTGTATGACGTCTTCGACGTGAGCCAATAAATGGTGGTCGACATTTCGAAACTATCTTGCGCATACGATGTGGCATCTTTTTAGTTTAGTTATCGACGACAGAACAAATGAAAAACGAATAAGAAGAAGAAGGAGAAGAAAGAGCAACTGCAGAAGAAGAGAAGAAAGACTCAGAGATGTAAGAAAAAAGTCGAAGCAGCAGCAGAAGAAGGAGAAGAAAAACAACATGTAAGTAGTAGACCAAGATAGAGAAAGAGAGCGGTAATATGGAAGAACGATTCGAACACACAACAATAACAACTAACGCTAGAAAAAAATGTGTTCTTCTTCATTGTGTTGTTTGCTTCGAATTTCGGTTTGAATAATATCTCTCGACAGTTATCGGATGATGTAAGAAACGAGAAGAACAAAAAACAACAAAAAAGAACCGAGCGATCTTTCAACATTATCTTAACTTTAACAGCAAAAGGACAAAAGTCAACGAATCTAGTTTGAATATTCTTGTCGATTGTAATTTAGTTTAATTTTTAATGAGTCATTTTTTGATTGATTAAAATAGAAAACTTCTCCTTTATTTTCAATTATCTTGAACAAGCAAAATGTTTCTTTTCTTTTCCTTCATATACCACCCTACTTTAATATTAATATTCATCCAACCTCAAGAATGAAAAAAACTATTCTCGGCTAAATTCTTCCGTTTTTCTTCTGCTTCTGTTTGACTCCTGTCACACGGCCTCTCGAGGATAAAAAAAAGTATGATCATTTTTTCGTTGTTTAAAAAAAGAACCGTTTCTGTCAATGACAAATAGAGTACGTTTAGCTATTTATAGATGACACAAAACGGAAACAATGCGGGCAAACTGATTTGAATAATGAAGAGAGAAAAACAATTCTCTTGTTTAGAGTTTTCAATTTAATTAAAAAGAAAGATTCTTTTTCTTTTTAACGATGATAATATTGGAAAAGAAAAAATAATTTGTTAATCTAAAAAAGAGAAAATAGAACATGCAGATTTTCGTCAATAATCTTTTTTAATGAACGCACACACACACCCACACGAAGAAAAGTATCTTTTTCAAGCTGGATTAAACGTGTCTTCTTTTAATAAGCAGAATACACACCGGCATAGTAAACACAAGAAATGAGCAGAAAAAAGAAAGGTACGCAAATATGAAGCTTTCCTTCTGTGTTCGTTCGTTTTTTTTTTGAAAATAAATATAAGTTTATATACATTTGTTAGTCTTCTGTTGAAAAACTTGTAATTGTCGTTGTTTTTTGTATGACATCATCAAATGGTGATAGTGGAATCTCTTCGACTGTTTCAATGACTGTTACTGATTCTGTGTTATCATCATCGGTGACTGGATCGAACGTGAAATTGTCTCGATAGCGCGAGAGATTCAATGCGAATGCAATCGATGGATCATCGACGACCAATAACTCTCCGAGCTGAAATTATCCAAATGAAAAAACGATGAAATGTTTCAATTCAACAAAAGCTTTACTTTAAATTGAAGCGAATGATCGAAGAAGAATTCGTCTTCAGAATTCGTTACCGGTGTTTCGTAAGTCAATTGATATGGAAGATCGAATGCTTTTGTTTCATTATCAGCTGTTGGCAATTTAAAACATCGAAATATCGCCGAAACAAATTTGACTTTGCCTATTGCTTTTTGTATATCTTCATTCTCGATGACGACTGGCTTAGCTGTGACTAAACGTGGTTGAGTAAAACCAGCACCTGTTGCGTATAAAATTAAATCTTCCCATTTCAAAGCGCCGCCGATGTATTCGCCTGAGAGAAGTTCTTGATGTTCAGCCGGTATAGCACGATTGACATAAACATCAGAGAAATAGAATTCACCGCCCGGCTGAAACACAAGATCATCACATTGAAAAATTTTTAAAAAATTAGATTCATTTACTTTGAGAATTTTGCAAATGCCTTCGATAATCAATTGTTTATTTCGTTGATAATTGATGACGCTGTTCGAACTGGAAAACAAGAAAGGAGCTTTTTTTTCTTAAATTAAATTGAGAAATCGATTAATTACACAACGACATCGACGGAATTATGTTTGAGTTTGGTTTTTTCTAAATGCTCGATGTCGCCTTCGATGAATTCAACATTGGTTTTCTGAAATCCAAATTTTTTCATATGATAATCCACTTGTTCTCGAGCGAAATTCAACTAGAATTCAAATCCAATCAACTCGTTTTTTTTTCCTATCGAATTTACTCGTTCAACATCCGAATCAATGCCAATAACATGTCCGTTTTCTCCAACAAGTTTCGATAAAATAAAAACATCTCGGCCAACATCACAACCGATATCAACCACTGTGCAACCTTCTAATTTCGGTGGAAATATAACAAAATTCGATTGATGAGATCTGAATGAATTCAAATGAATTTATTTTCCCAAAGCAAACAAACAAAGTTTGTTCCTTTACTTGGCAATGACATCGGGATGTATCTGTTCGATGATTGTATTTAAAATACTTGGCGTTCGAATGAAATGCGGTTTCATTCGAGAGAAATGATCCGAATCTTGATCGTCATCTTCCTCTTCGACGCTATAAACACTTTTTGCTTCTTCACCTTCACTTTTATCCGTGGTTAACGACATAGTTTATTTATTTATCTAAAACGAATGATATTTCTGTATTTCAAAAAACAACAACAAGTCAACCGTAGGGTTTACAGTGCAAGTAGGAAAAGAAAAAGAAGTCTCCTTATGTATTCGTCATTCTTTCCAAAAAAAAATATATATATAGTACACAATTCTCTTCTAGCCAATGTTTGATGTGTTGGCGACACCTTTACATCTATCGACATCTTTAAACGAACCGAAACTTTGACGTTTTTGGAAAAGAAAAAAAGCACGATTTCGTTTGAAATAAATCGTAAAAAGGAAAATTTAATTTTTGAATCAAAAAAAAGAAATTCTCATCGATAAATATTATTTTTCATTGGTCGATAAATCTCAATTGTTTACGATCTGTTTTTTTTTCTCTCCTCTTTTGTCAGTTAGATCAAATTGATTCTTTCGATCATGACACGTGAAATTCTTACGCTACAAATCGGCAATCAATCGAATTACGTTGGCGTACATTTCTGGAATCAACTCGAACATGAATTCAATCAAAAGAATTCATCGATTGATTTTCATAGTTATTTGACATTTAATCAAAAAACGAATCTGCCAACAGCTCGCGTGCTTATTTGCGACTATCGAAATACATTCGGACATTTATTAGATGAAAATCCGATGAAATTCGAAGCCAATCCATCGATTGAAATCATCAATCGTCTCAAATCAGATAATTCCTGGTCGAAATACTTGAAAACACGAACGAAATTCAACGAGAAATCTCTTCTACCATTGAGAGACTATTGGCACAATGACGAGAATCAAAACAATCAATTCGATATCTATCCAATCGGTCAAGAAGTTTTCAAAACCAATATCGATCAATTCGAACATTCGATTCATTTTCTACTTGAATCTTGTGATTCGTTGCAAAGTTTTCGTTGTTTATACGATGTAAACAATAGTTTTTCCGGTCTATTCTCTTCGATACAAGATTATCTTCATGATGAATGTCCGAAACAACCGATTTGGTCGTTTGCCATTGGCGAAAATTCCTCGTCGTCGATTTACAATCTCGCGTTTTCACTTGTCAATTCAATAAATGAAAATCATATGCCAACATTAGCATGTCTCGACAATCCCGATGCATTCGAAACCAGTCTCGCCATTCAACACGCTTTATATTCCTCGTTATTTCCATTGGACGTGCTCGCCGATCGTTTATGTCCGATGAAACGAAGTTTTCTCAAATTATTCTCGAAAATTCCCTTCGACTACGCGCCATCGAAAACTCTGATGAACTATCTCGACAAAACCGATCTGTTCCCTTCGTTGAATCCGTCAGCCATGCATTTCGTCGTTCGTGGTCTAACCAAAGCGCAATTGTACAATTCATCGGTGTCGAAGTTCGATTTCGAAACAGCTGGCGAATTAATCGAAAGATATCTACGCGAAGAATACAATTCTCATATGTTCATTTCGAACACTTCGTGGACTGAGAAATACGATGGAATCAATGTTCTTTCGGCGATGATTAACGATGAGAAATCATCGGAGGAATTCTTCGGGCAATTGATTGAGAAGCTGAAAAAATCGAATCTGAAAACGATTTCCAAACGTTGGCAAGAGAATAATTTCGATGAACAAATGTTCGAACAGTTGATCAATGATTTGAGTGTTTTACATGAACAATATTTGTTTTAAAAAAAGAGAAAAGTTATTTAACAATACGATTGACATGTTACGTTTTGTTTTTAGATTGAAAAGAGAACATTTTCGACGAAAGATATTTTGTGAATGTGCGTGTGTGACGATCGAATTCTCTAGTCGAACCACAGAACGTCAATTTTTCTAACCAAAACTACTAGTAAGTCGAATAAATTCACCCTTAAGTTATTAAAAACGATTTTGTTTTTCAGTTTTCTCCTCGAAATGAGTAACGAAGGTTCGTCAACCAAACTTGTCCTGCCTATCAATCCCGGCAATAGTACATCGACAACGCCAACCTCATCCTCGCCACCGCCATTATCCCTAAACGGCGAACAACAACAACAACAAGCAATCAATCTCAACGGCGACGGTAAACTAACATCCAACGGCGTACTTTCCGATCTTCAATCGACATTCCAAGGTTCATCATGGAGTAATGTTATCGATGTCTCCGGTGATCATTCATTTGATATACCCAATGGTAATCGAATGTTTGAAACACAACCAACACCTTTGATGACAATGCAACAGCAAATGTCCTATCAGCAAGCCATACAACGACGGCCGATAACCGCCGCACATAACTTTCCAACGCAAAACATTCGTCCGGGCAATGGTCTGCCGATGAATGGTCGATGGACGAACGAGCAATCGTCAACGATTGGCCCACCGCCGCATCTACAACAAGCACCGCAATCGCCAACGTGGAATCAAGGATTTTCGGCCACTTCAGCTCGACGACCGGTTTTGCCCAACGTTCCGATGTCTCAATCGGCAAAGAAAGGACAAAATAACAATTTTTTTCCATTTCTTCCACAACAAACAACGACAACAAATCAAAATCCATCATCGATTCGACCGGCAACATCGGTATTCGGCACGAATTTTCCATCGACACAAAACGGCGCCGATCTCGGTCAGAATTTTCCATCGGGTGATGCTTATGACATGAATTCATTTCATCAAATCATGGACATAATGAGAAATGATAATGTTAAACGTGTTTATAATGACGATAACGGAATGAGTAGTCTACTTGATAATGATAATTTAATATCAAATGGCAATCCAACGGGCATGGGCAATATGTCGACGGGTTTGTTTAACACATCGCCACGAGGAATGACGCTCGATATGAACAAAGAAGAGCGATTCTCGCGAAAGGTGTTCGTCGGTGGTTTACCGCCGGACATCGATGAAGAGGAAATCATCGCGCATTTTCAACGATTCGGTCCGTTGATTGTCGATTGGCCGCATAAACAAGAGAGCAAATCGTATTTTCCTCCGAAAGGTTACGCATTTCTGATTTTTACCTACGAACGGTCCGTTCAGGAGCTCATCGACGAATGCGTCATCGACGATTCGAAACTCTACATGTGCGTATCAAGTCCGAGCATGAAGGACAAAGCTGTACAAATCCGTCCTTGGCTCTTAGCCGATTCGGACTTCGTCATGGACGGAACACAGCCGCTCGATCCGAGAAAAACGATCTTCGTCGGCGGTGTTCCTCGGCCATTGCGTGCCGTCGAATTGGCCATGATCATGGATCGTTTATACGGTGGTGTTTGCTATGCAGGCATCGACACCGATCCGGAATTGAAATATCCGAAAGGTGCCGGTCGTGTTGCATTTTCGAATCAACAAAGTTACATCGCTGCAATATCAGCTCGGTTTGTTCAATTGCAACATGGCGAAATTGACAAACGAGTCGAAGTCAAACCGTACGTTCTCGATGATCAATTGTGCGACGAATGTGCAGGCGCTCGATGCGGTGGCAAATTCGCACCGTTCTTCTGCGCCAATGTCACGTGTTTACAATACTATTGTGAAGCATGTTGGGCATCGATACATGCGCGTGCAGGTCGTGAATATCACAAACCATTGGTTAAAGAAGGAGCTGATCGTCCTCGATCGTTACCATTTCGTTGGTAAATCGTCTTATTTTTGCTCTATATTTCTTAATTGTTGTTTTTTGTATATTCGTTTTCTCTCTTCTTCTTCTTTTGTGAACGTTGCGCATACGTACGTCTTCATGTTTGTTTTTTTCCAATAAGACCTCGCGCATTTCTTTTGTTTTTGGATAAATGTTGTTAGTGGGGATAAGTCGTTTTGGATGATCTCGTATTTTTCTTTTTCTGATAATTGTCTTTAAAAAAACATACACACAACCAACCAACCAAGCAAACAAATAAAACAAAACACATAACGTGTTTGTGTCGACTCGTCTTAGTTGATTATTCGAATTTTTGTTCTTTTTTGTTTCTTTTGTGCAATCTTTTTACATATATTGACAAACTAATCGAATATGATGTAGACTCCTTTGTATTTCTGTCGGTTCTCATTCGTCACTCTCGATGCTTGTGTGATTATTGAATGATTACTTGGGCCTTTTTTTGTTATAAAACAAGTTTACAAAAAAAAACTACGAAAAAAAAATTCTATACGCTCTCTCTCTTTGTGTTTTTCGTTTATTTTGTACACAAGTTTTATTTTGTATGATTTTTTCCGCTCGGTCTCTCTCTTCATTCATCTCAGCTTGATTTTCTCGTCTTCGGTCATTGTCATCAACGTTTTTCTTTCTCTCTTGGTGGGCAGCATTCTCGTTATCATTATTATTCATATTTCTTGTTGTTTCTCTTCTTCGTTGTCATCATCATTATTTCCTATCTAACCGATTCGTCATTCTTTTTTGATATTCGATTATATTTTTTGTTTATTTATTTTTTATTGTGTCACCATTTATTCAGACCGTGAAAAGGAAACAAAAAAAGAAGAGAAGGAGAGAAAAAAACAGCCATACACACAATACAAGGAAGAAGTCTGTCGATGAGCACATCTTTCCGGTGTCGTTGCTCGTTTACAATATATTCATTTTGTACCTTCAAATAAAACAGGCAATCTGGCGCGCAGATCTTATCCAAATGAACCAAACGCTCGTACGGGTTTGTGGAATCTTTTCTTTGTTTCTTTTTTGTTGTTCCCCGTTAACATTCTATTATCTCTCTTTCTCTTTTTTACTAGCATTACAAAAGACATTTTTTTTTGTTGATTGTCTATCTGATCCATCTTTGATTGTTGTCGTTTTTTTTTAATTCGTACCTTTTTTTTGTTGTGCTAAACTATTATTACATATTTCTTTTTTTTTCTTCTTCATCATTTTTTTTGTTGGAATAAAAATCAAGAGAATTCAAAAAATAGTTTATTTGCGACTACGAATTGTAAGAATTTTCTACACACAAAGTCTCAACCGTATATGTACATTTTGCGAGTAACAATGTTACAATACGAGCACAAATAAATCGAGCTAAACTGAGTTTATGGATGTTTTAACATTAGCTTTGGTTTTCTTGCAATCATTCACAAAGACAAATAATGAATAATATTCTATTGTCGAACAGAATTTGTCTCGTAGATTTCATCGAAACTGAATAAGAACGGCATAAAATAATACTATTTTGATTTGATATTTGCACCTGATGTATCGTGATTCGGTTTATTACCTAGAGAGACAGATAGATAAATGATCTTATTGATTTTTCGAAATAAAATGCTTACCGCCAGCACCAGCACCACCACCTCCTTTTTTCGGGCCTCGTTGTTGAGGAGGATAATGTTGGTTTGATCCTGTCTGATTGTTGTTCTGTGGCTTTTTCTTTTGTTGTTGTTGATTATTAGAATTATTCTTTGGTGGTTGTGGTTGATCCATAGGATATGGAGCGAAGTTCGGTTGAGGATATCTGTTCTGTTGTTGTTGTTGTTGTTGTTGTCGTCGATCGTTAAAATATCCATTGGGATGATTGGCTTGTTGATTGGAGTAATTTGAATATGGTCGAGGATTTTGTGGCAATTGCTGACGATTGTACATTTGAGCTGAATTTTGTTGAAATGTTGTTCGATTTGCAGGTGGTGGACGTCGATTATCATGATTCGGTCGTGTTGATCGATGGTTTTGGTCGTTCGGTCGAATAGTTTGTTGTTGAACATTAGGTCGAACGCACTGTTTCGGTAGACGACTGACAAGACGTGCTAAACGTTCGTACAATGTACGATCGAGTAGACACGATGAGACTCGTCTGGTGACAACAATCGGAATCTCTTCGATTTTTGTACAAAATATTTGACCAAGTGTACTCGAATGATCTTTCCATATGCAATCGGCATCATCGGCAGCGTCACTCGATGATAAACGATTGGAATAGAGAATCGATTCAAGTGCTGTTTTGATTACAATCGGCTCACTAGCTGCCGGAGGAAAGATAAGCGATGAGAGAATATTCGTCACCGGTGCTGAAGACGAGAGAACAGGTTTACTATGATTATCAAATGCTAAGGCAGGTTCTTCGCTCTCGCTAAGTGTTTTCGGTTTATCGTTTTGTAGATATTCGTTTGCAAGA
>Ga0209952_1001142_pt1 | contig 24106 bp, 19 predicted proteins | sample ThiBiot_750_biof_2_FD_183951 | JGI IMG/M metagenome (GOLD analysis project Ga0209952, IMG submission 183951) | Wastewater bioreactor microbial communities from Cape Town, South Africa - Thiocy_cont_750_biof (SPAdes) | ecosystem: Engineered > Bioreactor > Thiocyanate-remediating >...
ATCGGCGCCCAGTGCGGAAATGTGCACCAACCTCCTGACGCCTGCATCGTGCGCGCTTCGCGCGATCAGCCCCGCAGCACCGCTGTGCACGGCCTCGAAACTCTGTCTGCCGCGGGCATAGAGGATGCCGGTCAGGTTCACGGCCAGTGCGGTACCTCTGAGTGCGGCCGCCACCTGTTCCGGCTCTGTCACGTCCGTCTTCAGGATTTGAATCTGGCCGGGTTGGCCCATCGGCAGCAGATAGTTCGCCAGGTTGGGGTAACGGACGGCCACGCGAATGCGATAACCGCGCCTGGCCAGCGTTCGCACGGTGTAACGCCCCAGAAAACCGGAGCCGCCGAAAACGGTGACAAGGGTATTTTTCATGGTCCAATCCGCCTTGTGACGGGGAAGTCTTAATCGAATAGGGCCCGGAATGGAAAGCGGCAAAGGCGCCGGGTATTCCGGGCCCTGCGGCCTTATTCCGGGCGGCCTTCCGGCTCGCGATTCGTGCGTGCCAGGGCCTCTTCGATATCGTCCGTGAATTCCACCTGGGGCGGTGCCACCCCTTGAAGGGCCAGTTCCTTTTGCACCGTGGCAATGGTGCCGGTGATGATCAGCCGGGTGCCGTTACGCCGTGCCTTGCGCGCGAACCCCGCGATGGTGATGGCGGCGGTGGAATCGAGGTAAGGGGCAGCAGAAAAATCCAGGATGAAGACCTTGGGCCGCTCGGCAATCCGGTCGAGCACAGCCGCGACGGTGGATGCCGAGCCGAAAAAGAAGGCACCGGAAATGCGGTAGATGATCCGGCTCTGATCGGTGGCGAGGCTGGTGTCATAGCGCGTGCGGGCGTCATTTGCACCGTCGGCCTCATCGTCCGGGATCAGCGGGATATGGGTTTCGACGGCAATCGTTTTCGACATGCGGTTGAGAAACAGCAGGGTGCCGATACTGAAACCCACGATGATGCCGGTGGTCAGATCGCGGAAGATGGTAAGCAGCAGGGTTGCCAGCACGACCAAGGCATCGCCCCGTGCCGACTTCAGCAGCGTCAGCAGCGCTTGTTTCTCAATCATGTTCCAGGCGACGACGCCCAGGACACCGGCCAATGCCGCCAGCGGGATGTAACCTGCAAGCGGTGCCGCAATCAGCATGAACAGCAGCAGATAGGCGGAATGCAGCATGCCTGAGACCGGACCGCGTGCACCGGCCCGGATGTTGGTTGCGGTGCGTGCGATCGTGCCGGTCACGCAGATACCGCCGAAGAGGCCGGATGCCACGTTGGCCGCGCCTTGCGCCACCAGTTCGCAATTGGACCGGTGGCGCCGGCCCGTCATGCCATCGGCGACCGATGCGGACAGCAGCGATTCAATCGATCCCAAAAGCGTGAAGGCGATGGCATCCGGCAGCACCAGGACGATCCGGTCTAAAGTGATGGCCGGCAGATGCGGTAGCGGCAGGCTGCGCGGAATGCCGCCGAAATGCGACTGGATGGTTTCCACCGGCAGGTGAAACAGGGCTGCGGCGAAAGATGCCGCCGCAATCGCGATCAGAAAGCCGGGCCATGTCGGCCGAAAGCGGTTCAGGCCGGCGATGATCGCGATGGTGCCAAGTGCTATCGCAACGGCGTAGGCATTGGCCGTGTGGGCGTGTGCCAGCAGCGTGGCGATTTTTGGTATGAATGCTGCCGGTTCCGGTACCGTTAGGCTGAATCCGAAAAGGTCGTGAAGCTGACTTGCGAAGATGATCGCTGCGATTCCGGCGGTAAAGCCCACCGTCACCGGATAAGGAATAAACTTTATATAGGTGCCGAGGCGCAGGAAACCGCAGGCGGTCAGCATCAGGCCGGACAGGATGGTGGCAAGCACCAGTCCCTCGATTCCGACCCGTGCCACCGACAGTGCGACCAGCGCGATAAAGGCGCCGGCCGGCCCGCCGATCTGGAACCGGCTTCCCCCCAGCAGGGAGACGAAAAAACCGCCGACGATGGCTGTATAAAGGCCCCGTTCGGGCGTCGTGCCCGATCCGATGGCGATAGCCATCGAAAGGGGCAGGGCCACAATGGCCACCGTCAACCCGGCCAGTGCATCCGCCCGGAAGTCACGTAAATCATAGCCTTCGCGCAAAACCGTGAGCAGTTTCGGCGCATAAAGCTCCGCAAAGGTCGCCCGGGCCGGGCCACCCGTTTCGATTAACGCCGTCACGCCTTGTCATCCTGAGATAGCGCCTGATCCTAGCCCGGAAATGCTTCTGCCGGACCACGGACATATAGTCCCCAAGCCTTCATTGACTTGGCCCGTTCTGGCCCATAAACATCCGCCCCCTAAGTGCCCAGATGGCGGAATTGGTAGACGCACTAGTTTCAGGTACTAGCGCCGCGAGGCGTGGAGGTTCGAGTCCTCTTCTGGGCACCAAATCAATACTTTAGACCGTCCAACGAAATCCAGAAAAGCTAAGGAAAGCCCGATTTATCGGGATTTTTTGTTGCTGGGTTGTCCGGAGTTGTCCGGTGCGATTTGTTGGTATCCGACAATTTTGTTGGTATTCTTGTTGGTATGTTGGCGGAATAGCCAGCGCCCGCACAGGCCAGATACCAACGAATGTCGCTAACGGATACACAAATCAAAGGGTTACGACCGGCACAGAGCCCTAGAAAATATAGCGATGGCGGCGGGCTGCACCTTCTAGTGTCGCCCGCCGGTGGGAAGTTGTGGCGGCTATCCTATCGGTTCGGTGGCAAGCAGAAGACTCTGGCGCTTGGTGCGTATCCGGCCATATCGCTTGCTGACGCCAGACTGAAGCGGGCGGATGCGAAGAAATTGCTGGCAAATGGTGTTGATCCGGCGCAGCAGGCCAAAATCGAAAAGACCAACAGGCTTGTTGCAAATACCAACACCTTCGCAGCTATTGCCGACGAGTTTCTTGCTAAGGTCAAACGCGAGGGCAACGCGGACGCGACCCTTACCAAGAAGCAATGGCTGATAGGGATGGCGAAGGCCGGTCTTGGTGAACGTCCGATCGCCGAAATCACCGCAGCGGAAATTCTGGTGCCGCTTCGCAAGGTGGAGGGGCAGGGGAATTATGAAACAGCCCGCCGGTTGCGCGCAGTCATTGGGCAGGTGTTTCGCTATGCTATTGCGACGGCAAGGGTACAGAATGATCCGACCTTTGGCTTAAAGGGCGCGTTGACCGCGCCGGTTGTCACGCATCGTGCCGCCCTAACTAGCAGGAAGGCATTCGGCGGCTTGTTGCGTGCCATCTGGAGCTATGAGGGTATGCCGGAAACGCGTGCTGCGCTGCAACTTATGGCATTGCTTTACCCGCGCCCCGGCGAATTGAGGCAGGCCGGATGGAACGAATTTGACCTGGATCGTGGCATTTGGACCATTCCGGCCTCGCGCATGAAGATGCGGCGCGAACATAGGAAGCCGCTTTCGTCACCGGCTATCAGCATCCTTCGCGACCTGTGGAAGCTGACCGGGCGAGGGCGATTCGCCTTCCCGTCTATCCAATCACCCTTGCGGCCGATGAGCGAAAATACCCTCAATTCCGCGTTGCGCCGTATGGGCTTCTCCAGCGCCGAAGCCAGCGCACACGGTTTTCGGGCTACAGCATCGACCTTGCTAAATGAAAGCGGTAAGTGGAATCCTGATGCCATCGAAGCCGAGTTGGCGCATGTCGGGGCAGATGAAGTGCGCCGTGCTTATCACCGGGCTTCCTATTGGGACGAGCGGGTGATGATGGCTACGTTGTGGGCCAATACGATTGATCAATTGCGCAATGGCAGTCGGTAGCGGAACAACCGGGACTCCGCTGCCCCTGCAAGGTGGCTATTTTACAGCCGGGAGTATTTCGCAGGCTTCTTGAAGCCATTTGCGAACAGTATCCTCGTCAATTGATAAGCCCGTTCGCGCAACATCGTCGGCAATTTCTTTCGTGGCGGAATTACGAGTGGCCGCAGCGTTATAGCCGTAGCCGCCTATTGCCATCCCAATAATAAGCTTCAGTGCCGTTTCTCTTTCGCGTGTCAAAAGGGCTTTTTGTTTAGCTCGGGGATCGTCGGTTTTCGATACTTCTGCTTTCGTTTTGCGAGAAGAAATTTCACGTTGCGCCCAATTCGAGGTTGCGGTTCGAAATTCTTCGCAAAATATACCAGCGTCAACAATAAATTCTAAAGCATTGGCGCGAGGGATATACGTAACGTCGAAAGAATAGCGTCGGAAACGCTTAAGCTCTCCGCCATCCAGGCTACGTTTTATCAATGCCGAAAGTTCGCAGTATCGGCCACGTAACGCCAGTGTTCCTGTGTCGTTGCCGAATATTTTTTCGAATTCTTTGTCATCGCTCGAGGCATAAAATGTAAATGTGGAGTCTGGCTCTATGCCAACAGCTAATGCAGCGATTTCTGATGTCGTAAACGCATCATTCCGAAACCATGCAGTATAGTCGGGTTTCACTATTTCGCGTCTCTTCTCTACTCTGTTTTTCGCGCTCTGTGCGTCCTTATTGTTCACGAATTTCTCTCCGCTCGATTCCATGCGTGCTGCGGCTTACCGCGAGTGCCCATAAGTCAGGTAACCGAATTCGGTTGGGCTGGAACCGAATTCGGCCACGAGCCGAAACATCCTTCCTAGAACCACCTCAGATGCAACAGCACGAGGTGGCACCATGACGAATCATCCTGCATTTCCCGAGACCGGATTTGTCCGGCTTTCTTTGATCCTTGCACCCAACGGGCCTATCCCCGTCAGCAAATCGACCTGGTGGACTGGTATCAAGGACGGTCGGTATCCAAAACCAGTCAAACTTGGCCCACGAATCACCGCGTGGCGCGTCGAGGATATTCGCGCGCTGATTGAACGCGGGACAGCCTGACGTGGCCGGGCACCGGCTGGACCGGCGCAAAGTCAAGCGCCATCATAGTTACACCGTGGATGAAGCGGCGCGTGCTATCGGCGCTGCCAAGGGCACCGTACGGCGCTGGCTGAATAAGGGCCTGCCCGCGATCCGCGACCGTAGGCCGTATCTGATCCTGGGCGAAGACCTCACCGACTTCATGGCCGGTAGGGCGCGACCGAAGCATTCCTGCCCTCCCGGTACCTGCTACTGTGTCAAATGTCGGGCAGCACGGCAGCCGGGCGGCGGCATGGCCGAATTCGTCCCCACCAACGCCGTGTCGGGCAACCTTCGCGCACTGTGCCCGGAATGCGGCAGCTTCATGCACCGGCGTACGTCAATGGCACAGCTTGAGGCGATTCGCGAGATTCTCGACGTGACTATTATGGAGCGGCTGCCACGCCTAAGCGATAGCAGACAACCCTCCACGAATGAGCACTTGAGAAAGGAACCGGACATCCATGCGCAAACACCATCCTGAAAACGAGCGTACCAAGCGGCGTTATTGCGAATATCTGAAACACGCCAAGCAGCTTTCGGACTCAAGCATAGATCAGGTACTGGCCGCTATTGCCGATTTCGAAGGCGTGACTGGCTATCGCGATTTCCGCAAATTCCGTATCGAATTGGCGCAGAAATATAAACGTGCTCTCGGCGAGCGCAACAACCCCGAAACCGGCAAGCCGCTGGCCAAGGCGACGATCTCGTCGCGGCTGATGGCGCTGAAAGCCTTTTTCGAATGGCTAGCTGGGCAGCCAGGTTTCCGCTCCAAACTCACCTATTCGGATGCCGAATATTTCCGGCCATCCGCCAATGACGAGCGCATCGCCAAGGCGGTACGCGAAAAGCCGATAGCCAGTGTCGAGCAAATCCGTCATGTGATTGCCACAATGCCAATCAGCACCGACATCGAGAGGCGTGACCGTGCGCTGATCGCCTTCACGCTGCTGGTCGGCGCACGCGACAATGCTATCGCTTCCCTGTCGCTCAAGCATGTCGATCTTGAACGACGTATAGTGTTTCAGGATGCTCGAGACGTGCGCACCAAGAACCGCAAGACCTTCACCACCTGGTTCTTTCCGGTTGGCGCAGATGTGGAAACCGTTGTGGCGGATTGGGTTTTGTTCTTGAAAAACGAGCGGGCTTTCGGACAGGACGATCCGCTTTTCCCGGCGACGAAGGTGAAGCTTGGTGAGAACGGCTTTGAAGCGGCCGGGCTGGATCGGCAACACTGGAAGAATGCGGCGGCCATCCGACGAATTTTCAAGGCGGCATTCGCAGGGGCCGGTCTGCCTTATGTCAACCCGCATAGCTTCCGTAACACGCTGGTGGAGCTGGGCGAAAGCCTGTGTAGCACGCCAGAGGAATTCAAGGCGTGGAGCCAGAACCTTGGCCATGAGCATGTGCTAACCACCTTCACCAGTTATGGCGCAGTGGTTGGCCACCGCCAAGCCGAAATCTTCGATCGGCTTCGCACGCGGCAGGGAACCGTTGTATCGGACACCGTAGATGGCTTGGATAACGAAGCTGTACTTGCGTTGCTGGCAACAAGGCTGCGCTCGAGTACGGCCTGATTGTGGCAGAGCCGGCCGCCTCAAGTCACTAGCTTTTAGCATAGCTCAGCCTGTTGTTATGCGCCAATAAGCAACTTGGCAGGGCGGAGCAGCGTGATGCAACAAAGATTGGAGAATTTGGCTACGATTATTTTTAACGACTGTCGGTGCGCGGGGGCATACAGGCCGATGCTCACCGGCCTGAATAGCTGAAGCACTCACCCCGATGCTTCGACAACAACTAGTGCTTAGGTAGTGAAAAACATACCGGCGTCGGCTGAACGCCATTGCTAATTGCTACGTGGGAAATGCGGGCGTGTGTCGTCCACACGGTTTTGTCTTCCAATCCCAAACGCCAGAGCGCAATTCCTTTCGGGTTGTAGTGTAATGCCGCTTGGCGCTGACGGTGAAAAGTATCGCCATTTAACATCCACACCACATGTGGCACGCCATCGGCCGCATCATAGGTAAAGGCGGGGTTTAGCTGCGGCGGTGTACTTATTGGCCTGGTGTTGTTGTCATTCGCAAGGCGGATGGCGTCGTCTACAGATAGAACCTTTGCAGGCAATCCTTTGGGCCAATCATAGGCGTAGCTTCCAAGAGCGATAATCGTTTTCGTTCGGTCCATGCCGCGCATACGCGCGGCAAGCGTCGAGCCAAACCAGTCATTGCCTGCGATAGGGCCGGGCGTAGAGTTGGCCCAGCACTGATCATACGCCATTAGCACGATAGTTGCGCCCGCGTCTTGCATAGCCCTTATCGGCCAGCCAGAAGACTCGAGTGGTACTGTAAACCAGATGTCCAGATGCGCAGGTTTGAATGCGCTCGTGATCTCGGAAACGAGAGACGGTAACATTGTAAGGGACGCGGGAGAAAGATTCTCCAGATCGAAGATGTACCCGCCAAACTTCCTTTCTGTTGCAAGTTTCAGAAGTGTAGAAATGAGTACTGTCCTATTTTCGGAATGCACAATGATTGCGTCGGCAGTTGTGCCGTCCCAAATGCCGTCATGTGCATTCGCTATTACCGGCATCACAACAGGGGCGTGACGCGTGCTTGCAAGCAGAGACGCAATTTCCGGGTCGTCTGTAATGGTCGGTATTCCGTCGGGTGTTTTAAGCGTGATCCAGAAGGGCGCAAATATATCGATTTGCGCAATATGGCGAGCGAGATCGGCGCGCCCTTTGATGTCCCAGGGCACGTAAAATGCCGTAAGTGGCACGGCCTTCGCCTGTCCTACATTGCATAGTGCAAGTGCGCTTAACACGGCGAGCGAGACTATGATTCTTCCGTACATGGCAGCTTCCGTAACGTAAGTTCGAACAGTGTAGAGTTGGTGCCGCATATGTGCGAATGGCGTCAGCGTGCCAGCATCATCGGCTTGCCTCCACTGTTTTGCGATGAACGAAACGATAAAGTGCAGGCAGCACCAGCAGTGTGAGAAAAGTAGACGATATTATGCCGCCAATCACCACAGTCGCCAACGGCCTTTGAACCTCGGCGCCTGCGCCGATGTTGAATGCCATCGGCACGAAGCCAAGGCTCGCCACCAGTGCCGTCATCAGCACTGGTCTCAGCCTCGTGAGCGCGCCTTCGCGGATCGCATCCTCGACGCTTCCGCCAGCCTCGCGGAGCTGGCGGATGAAGCTCAGCATCACCACGCCGTTCAGTACCGCGACGCCGGAGAGTGCGATGAACCCGACGCCCGCCGAGATCGACAGCGGCATTCCCCGGATCAGTAGCGCCGCCACGCCGCCGGTTAGCGCCAGTGGCACGCCCGAAAAGACGATGGCGGAGTCCCTGGCGGATCGAAACAGGCCGTAGAGGAGCCCGAAGATCAGCAGCATCGCGGCGGGCACGACCAGGCGCAGCCGTTCGGCCGCCGAGATCAATTGCTCGAACGTGCCGCCATAGCTCACCCAATAACCGGACGGGACTTCAACCTCGGCATCGACCTTCTGCCGCAGTTCCTCGATGAAGGAGCCGAGATCGCGGCCTCGGACATTGGCGGTCACGACCACGCGCCGCTTGCCATCCTCGCGGCTGATCTGGTTGGGGCCGATCACCACCTCGACCTTGGCCACATCGGCAAGCGGCACGAACCCGCGCGGGTCCGTTCCATTGCCTGCCAGCGGAATACGCAGTCGGCCGATCTCGTCGGCCTTGTTGCGAATGTCCTCAGGCAGCCGGACGATTACCGGGAAACGCCGGTCGCCCTCGAATATCCGGCCGGCTTCCCGGCCGCCGATCGAGACAGCCACCACATCCTGAATGTCGCTGACGTTGAGGCCGAGCCGGGCCAGCGCCGCCCGGTCAGGCGTGATCTGGAGGACGGGTAGCCCCGTCACCTGTTCGACGCCCACATCCCGCGCGCCCTCGATCCCGCTCACCACGCCTTCGATCGATTGGCCAATCTCCAGAAGCCGGTCGAGATCATCTCCGAACGCCTTGATCGCCACATCGGCCCGGACGCCCGACAGCAGTTCGTTGAACCGCATCTGGATGGGCTGGGTGAACTCATAATTATTGCCAGGAACGGTTTGGGCCGCCGCGTGCATTTGGCGGACCAACTCGGCGCGTGGTTTCCTGGGATCAGGCCATTCACTTCGGTCCTTGAGCATAATGAAGGTATCCGCAACCGAAGGCGGCATCGGGTCGGTCGCCACCTCGGCGGTGCCGATCTTGGCGACGATCCGCTCTACTTCGGGGAACCGCTTCAATCGCGCTTCGAGCGTGGTCTGCATCTGGATTGCCTGGCTGAGACTGGTGCCGGGGATACGCAGTGCATGTAGCGCGATGTCACCCTCATCGAGATTGGGAACGAACTCCGATCCCATGCGCGTCGCGGCAAGGCCTGCGATGGCGACAAGCGCCACCGCACCCGCAATGAACGCGCCCCGCAGCCGCAAGGCGGTATCGAGCGCAGGCGCATAGAGTTTGCGCGCCCAGCCCATGAGGCGGCTTTCCTTCTCCTCGACCTTGCCGGTGACGAACAGCGCCACTGCCGCGGGCACAAAACTCAACGACAGGATCAGCGCGAAGGTGAGCGCCATGACGACGGTAATCGCCATCGGGTGGAACATCTTTCCCTCGACGCCGGTGAGCGCGAAAATCGGCACATAGACCAGCGCGATGATGAGCATCCCGAACAGGGAGGGCCGAACGACCTCGGACGTAGCCGATGCCGCGAGCGCAAAGCGTTCCTCGCGTTCGAGGAGGCGTCCTAATCGGTGCTGTGCCTCTCCGAATCGGCGCAGGCAGTTCTCGACGATGATCACCGCGCCATCGACGATGAGGCCAAAGTCGAGCGCGCCCAGGCTCATGAGGTTGCCCGAAACGCCTGTGCGGAGCATTCCGGTGATCGTCATCAACATGGTGATCGGGATGACCGCCGCCGTGATGAGCGCCGCGCGGATATTGCCCAGCAGCAGAAACAGCACGACGATGACGAGCAGCGCGCCTTCGAGCAGGTTCTTCTCGACAGTCCAGACCGCTCGTTCGACAAGATCGGTGCGGTCATAGATCGCCACGGCTTTCACGCCTGCCGGGAGTGCCTTGGCCGCTTCTTCAAGTCGTGCGGCTGCCGCGCGCGCGACCACCCGGCTGTTCTCGCCGGCGAGCATGAACACGGTGCCTAGCACCACTTCCTGCCCGTTTTCAGTCGCGGCCCCGGTCCGCAGCTCCTCTCCCATCACGACGTCGGCCACATCGGCGACGCGGATCGGCACGCCGCCGCGATTGGTGACGATGATCGACTTGAGGTCGTCGATGCCCGAAGCCTGACCCGGCACGCGAACCAGATATTGCTCACCATAGCGCTCAACATAACCGGCGCCGACATTGGCGTTGTTGTGGCCAAGCGCCTCGACCACATCATTGAGCGTCAGGCCATAGGCTGAAAGCCGGTCAGGCTGTGGCGTCACATGATATTGCCGTTCATAGCCGCCGATGCTGTTGACCTCGGTGACGCCTGGTGTGTTGCGGAGTTGCGGGCGGATCACCCAATCCTGAAGCGTGCGCAAATCCTCTGGCGTGTAACGGCTGCCATCGGACTTGTGGGCGTTCGGCGCCGCTTCCAGCGTATACATAAAAATCTCGCCGAGGCCGGTGGCGATCGGCCCCATTTCAGGGATGACGCCTTCGGGAAGCTGGTCGCGCGCCGTCTGGAGCCGCTCGTTGATGAGCTGACGCGCGAAATAGATGTTGGTGCCATCCTCGAACACCGCCGTCACCTGGGAGAGACCGTAGCGTGACACCGAGCGCGTATATTGGAGACCCGGCAGGCCGGCGATCGCCGTCTCGACCGGAAAGGTCACACGCTGCTCTGCTTCGAGCGGCGAGAAGCCGGCCGCCTCGCTGTTGATCTGGACCTGGACGTTGGTGATGTCCGGCGTGGCGTCGATCGGCAGGCGCTGGAAGGCCCAGACGCCGATGCCGCACAATAGAAGGACGATGGCAAGCACCGCCCAGCGGAAGCGGATCGCGCCCGAGATGAGGCGTTCGAGAAGCTCGGAACGCACAGGCGTTTCGTTCTCAGTGGTCATGGCTGGCCCCCGACTTGTCGATGTCGGCGCGGATCAGAAAAGCACCGTCGGTTACATATTCGGTGCCCGGCTCAAGGCCGCCCAGCACCTCGGTCCATTCGGGCGTGCGCCGCCCGACCTCCAGCATTCGCACTTCATAGGTGTTGCCGACCTTGGCATAGACCACCTCGAAATCGCGGAAGCGCTGGATAGCCTTCGTCCGAACCGCAAGAGGCGCTTGCGCCTCGGCGACGGCGAACGAGCCCTCGACTCCCATTCCAGGCCGGAAACTGTGACTGATGGATGCCGGCACTTCGACATGCGCCATAACCGTCTGGCTCGCCACGTCCGCCGTTGGCAGCACCGCTTCCACCCTGCTCTGGAAGCTGTTGTCGCCAGCAAGGTTGCGCACGCGCACACTTTGCCCGACGCGGACGCGCTCCGCGTCGCGCGGATAAACGAAGAACTCGGCATGAAGTTTTGTGGGATCGGCGATCACGAATACCGCTCGATCGCCGGTGGTATCGCCGACATTCGCGTTTTTTTCGACGATGACGCCGCTGATCGGAGCGGACACCGTGTAGGTTTGCAGCGAATGACTGGATTCAACCCGGAACAGGGTCTGTCCGCGTTGGACCGCCTGTCCCAATTGGCCCGACATCGACATTATTTGTCCGGGCAGGCGCGCTCGCACCTCGGCCCGGCCTTCCGGCGTGGTTTCGATCCTGCCGGCCATGTCGATTAGCTCGGCTACATTGGCGGAACCCGCGCGCTCGGTCTGCACACCTCCGGCTCGCGCAGCCTCGGCCGAAATCGTCGTGCGGCCCTCATAGGAAGCATAGGACCAGTTGTGTGTTCGCCCGCCCTCGACAGCGCGCACCTTCACATCGAAGGAGTGCGGTTCGGTGACGACGCCATTGCCGCGCAGGAAATCCTGTTGAGGCTGGAAAGAAAAGCGATCCACCTTGCCGCCAAGACGCGTCTGCTCAAGTGCGAACCGGACTTCGCTGGGCGCAAGCGGTTTACCGTCCCGGTAGGGATAGAGCCGATACTCTGGCTCGACGCCATCCTCGAAGATAGTGATCTCGACCGCGAAATCGCCATCGCGCAGCATCCGCCCGCGATGCGGCCCGCGTTCATACTCGTCGGCGGCAGCGGCAGCCTTGGGTTCGGCGGCCTCGTTGGTGGTATTGGATTCGCCGCATCCGGCGAGCAGGGAAAGCGCAAGCAGCGAGCTTGCGAAAAGGAGGGTTCGTTTCATCAGCGGTTCTCCGCATTGGACAGCAGGGAAGCATGGCGGCCGGTCAGCCGATCGAGTTGTGCGCCTGCAAGATGGAAACGGCGCAGCAGTTCGACGCGGTGCGCTTTTGCGTCCGCCACCGCCTGCTGAGCCTGGTTGACTTCAAGAAACGTGAATGCTGTCCCGCCATGCGCAAGGCCGCGTTGCACCAGAATCGCGGCGCGCTCGGCACGCGGCAGGACCTCTTGGTCGATTTCAGCAATCTCGGCAGCAATAGCCGCGCGTTCGGCCGTAAGCCGGTCAAGATTGCGCCGATGCTCTACCCGCGCGACTGCAATCTCAGCGTCGGCTGCCTGTCTTTCTGCTTGGGCTCGCTCGACGTTGCCACGATTAGCCGTACTGCTGCCAAGCGGGATCGAGCCGCCAACCATGACCGCCACATCGTTGCCCTGGCCGAAGTGGCGCACACCCACTCGTATCGCGGGATCGCCGAAATTGCCCGTTTCAGCGAGGCGCATGTTTGCGGCGGCCTTGTCTCGCTCGGCGGTCAACAGCGTTAAATCAGGGCTGCCACTGGTCAAAGGTGAGGTGGTTTCAATCTTGCCAAAAGCTGCGAGATCGAGATGATAATCGGCGTTTCCGCCCCAAAAGGACGCCAGCGTGGCACGCGCGATGCGCGCATGTTCTTGTGCCTGATCGAGTGCTATTCGCGCCTGTGCGGCCACGGTTCCGGCCCGTTCGGCGGTGAACAGCGGATCGAGCGCGCGGGCCACACGGCGATCAATCTCGGCTTTTGCCTGCGTGGCTGCGGTCAGACGCTGCTCGGCTATCGGGATTACCGCCTCTGCTGCCAGTGCCTCAACCCAGGCAGATTGTACTTGGGCCAATACATTGAGCATACGAATGCGATTACGCTCCGACTGATTGCCCAATCCGGCACGAGCTGCGCCGATGCGCGCCTCGCGTTTGCCGCCGCGTTCCCAAATTCGCTCATACCAGAGGGTGGTCTGTGCCCGACTGCCTGGCGAATAGGGGCCGGTGCCGGCGAAATCCTCGATTTCGATACCGATGGCATCGCGTGGCCGTATACCGGCTTGCGTGATGGTTGCATCGGCGGCACGGAGTCGAGCGGCATTGACCGCAATAGCAGGGTCTACAGTTGCGGTTCTGGAAAGTGCATCGGCAAGCGTTAAATCCTGGGCCATTGCCGAAGTGGAGATGGCAAAGGCGGCCAGTATTGCGCCGGTGGTCAGCACGTATCCCGAGCGCGCCTTCCGGCGCGCAAAAGTCTTTGAGAGCATGAGACAAGCCTCACGAACAGAGTTGACGAATTCCAGCGCCCATACGGGCGCAAGAGCTCAGACGCTGATCGTGATGGCCTTGGGAGGACGTTCGGGGCCGAGGACGCAATGCTCGGATACTAATCTGTCGGCTGCGAGGCTGAGTTTGCCGCCAGCACAAGCGAGCGGTTCCAGCGCGCCGGTCTGGAAGAGCACTGGTCCTGAACCGGCTTCGCCATGGTGGTGGTGCCCGGTTTCCGGCTCGTGATCCGGGGTTTGATCGCTCTGGGAACTTGCCATGTTGTGACCGGCAGCATGCTGATCAGCCGTATCGAACACGATGTTGCTGAAAATCAGATGGCCGTGATGTATCGGGCCGCCCAGCCGATGCTGGAAGCCGTTAACAGTGTTGCTGACTGATGCTGCCGTGAAGACCAGCACCAGCGCGATACAGAATGTGGCAAAAAAACGAGTCAACAGAGAGCGAGCCGGAACATCTGCGGGCGGGGACCCTAACGGCAGAGGATAGAAGATGCAACAACGGCTCAGCTCGCACTGACGGTCATGGCAATGTGATAGAGGCACGAATTGGCCAATGTTTCCGGCGCGGTGAGCCCCCCGTTCCCGAGTGCCCGTTATGTGCATCACAGCAATGTCAATGCCTGGGGACCGGTAACCGCCTCGTCGTTCTCACAATAAAGAGGCACGCTAATTAAGGTCTTGACCGGGGTTCTAGCGGTTCTAGACTGGTGAAATCGGGGATGCAGGCTCCCCATCAGACGGATTGGCCGTCCAAGCTCTGCTTCAACCGGTGCCTAGCGGCGCGGGAGAAGCTTTGGACATGCCTACCGAACTCTCTACATCGGACATTTCCACGGCCACCTTCTGTGAAGGCGCGGCGGTCAGACTGCCCACGCTCAGTGAAGCTTTCTGGACGTGGGCGCGTGTTGCGATCTTAAGCTTCGGCGGCCCCGCCGGTCAGATCGCGGTGATGCATCGCATTCTTGTCGAAGAGAAGCGCTGGATCGGCGAGCAGCGATTTCTGCACGCGCTCAACTACTGCATGCTGCTTCCAGGGCCGGAAGCGCACGAACTCGCCATCTACATCGGCTGGTTACTGCATCGGGTTTGGGGTGGTCTCGTCGCGGGTATTCTTTTTGTCTTGCCCGGGCTGATCTCGCTCAGTGTCCTGAGCTGCATCTATGTCATCTATGGCAATGTCGGGATTGCACAGGCGCTGTTCCTCGGCCTGAAAGCGGCCGTGCTCGCGGTGGTATTGGAAGCCGTAGTGCGCGTTGGCAAGCGCGCGCTCAAGAGCAACGGATTGATCACTGTCGCGGCGCTTGCATTTATCGGCATCTATTTTTTCGCGTTGCCTTTTCCACTCATCGTTCTTTCTGCGGCGCTCATTGGTTATGCCGGCAGTGCTGCAGGCTTAATGTTCTTCAGGGCCACCGATCATGGCCCTGTCAAAGGGGACGCGCAGCCCGCCCTGATCGACAAGGCATTCGCGCGAGAGGTGCCGCCGCATGTACGACCGTCGCTCTCGCGATTCATAAAGGTTGCGGTGATCGGTGCCGTCGTATGGTTGGGGCCGCTAGTGGTGCTGCTCTACCGTTACGGGCCGGACGACGTGTTCACATCGATTGCCATGTTCAACAGCAAGATGGCGGTCGTCACCTTTGGTGGCGCCTACGCGGTGCTGGCTTACATGGCACAACAGGCAGTCGAGCTTTATCACTGGCTTAAGCCCGGCGAGATGCTTGTCGGCCTCGGCTTCGCTGAGACCACGCCAGGGCCGCTCATCAGCGTGGTGCAATTCGTCGGTTTCATGGCGGCCTATCGCCAGCCGGGGCCACTCGATCCGATCGTTGCAGGATTGCTCGGCGGGGTCCTCGCCAAATGGTGTACCTTCGTGCCTCCCTTCCTCTGGATTTTCCTCGGTGGTCCGTACATCGAAGCGCTGATCGGAAACAAGTCGCTGAATGCGGCGCTCTCCGCGATTACCGCTGCCGTCGTCGGCGTCATCCTCAATCTATCTATCTGGTTTTCGTTCCACGCGCTGTTCGCGCGAGTGCCCGAGATTCAGGGTTTCGGGATGTCCTTCGCAGTCCCCGACATCACCAGCATTCATTGGCCGACGCTTGTGCTTGCTGTCGCGGCCATTATCGCGATCTTCCGTTTCAAAATTGGCATGATCCCGGTTTTCGGCGCGAGTTCGCTGGCCGGCGGCGCCTATTATCTCGTCACGGGTCTCACCTAATCAACGCTCACAATCAAGGGAGAACGTCATGTTCGTCAAACCACTAGCAGCTCTCCTAGCGCTTGCATTTGCCGCAACCGCATCGCCAAGTCTCGCCGCCACCGACTGGAATGCTGTCGCCACGGCGCTTGGGAAGCCGGGCACGGAGATGGGGGGCGGAGTGTACCGTGTCGGTCTGCCACGCTCCGACCTGCATGTGACGCTGGATGGGGTCACGCTTAAGCCGTCACTGGCGCTGGGCTCATGGCTTGCCTTTGCGCCCATGGGCAACAAGACCATGGTGATGGGCGACCTCGTGCTTACGGAAGAGGAGATCGGGCCCGTCATGAAGGCGCTTGCGGAATCCGGCATCGATATCACGGCCCTGCACAATCATCTTTTGCGCGCCCGGCCAGCGACCTTCTACATGCATGTCTTCGCCGCGGGCGATCCGGTTGCGCTGGCGAAGGCGCTTCATAACGCATTGGCGCTGAGCAAAACGCCGTTTGCTGCGCCGCCAGCACCGAAAACCGTTTCCCAAATCGATCTCAATACGGCGGCGATCGATCACGCCCTCGACGCCAAGGGCAAGATCACGGGCGGTGTCTATCAGATCGGGATTCCGCGCAGCGCTCCGGTCATGATGCACGGGATGGCCATTCCGCTTGCGATGGGCGTCGGCGAAGCGATCAATTTTCAGCCAACCGGTAAAGGCAGGGCCGCGATCACGGGCGATTTCGTCTTGACGGCGGCAGAAGTGAACCCGGTACTCAAGGCGCTGCGTGAGAACGGCATCGAGGTGGCGGCGCTGCACAATCACATGCTCGATGATCGGCCGCGCCTGTTCTTCATGCACTATTGGGCAAACGGCCGCCTCGATTCACTTCTGACAGGGCTCAAGGCTGCTCTGTCCCACGTCGCGATCAAGGTGCCGAAATGATCCCACGTTGTGCATTGTTGGTGCTGCTGTTGACAGTCCTGACAAAAGCCGCGCTGGGTGCGGAGCCGCTGGTACGCGAAGGGACGATTGCGCTTCCTGGCACCTCTGGGCGGATCGACCATATGGCTGTCGATTTGGACCGCAGGCGCCTGTTTGTCGCCGAACTCGGCAATGGCAGCGTCGATGTGATTGATCTGGTACGTGGTAAAGTCATTTATCGCATTCCCAACTTGGATGAGCCGCAAGGCGTTGCCTATGTTACCAAGACCGACCGGTTAACAGTCGCCAGTGGAGGGGACGGGACTCTTAAATTCTATGATGGCTCAAATTATGCGCCGCGCGGTGTTCTGAAGCTGGGGGACGACGCGGACAATGTTCGTCCTGGTCCTGGCGAAAATGATGTCACGGTGGGCTATGGCTCCGGCGCACTCGCCATTGTCGACACGGCCACGGCGCGAAAAATAGGCGAGATCGAACTCGTTGCCCATCCGGAAAGTTTCCAGATTTCGCTGGCAGCCAACCGAGTCTTCATCAATGTGCCCGATGCCCACGAGATCGCTGTTGCTGACATTAAGCACCGGAAGCAGATCGCGAACTGGACCCCGCCCAATCTGTCTTCAAATTTCCCGATGGCTCTTGGCCCGGGAAACTCCATTGCAGTGGTGTTTCGCAGCCAATCGAAACTGGTGAAATTCGACACATTGAGCGGAAGCACCGTTGCGGCGACCAGCACCTGCGGCGATGCCGATGACGTTTTCTTCGATACCAGGCGTCAGCGCTTCTATGTGAGTTGCGGGACCGGCTTCGTTGATGTGTTCGAAGCGGACAATCTTTCGCGGATCGGCCACATCGCGACCGCATGGGGGGCGCGAACGAGCCTCTATGTTCCCGAACTGGATCGCTTCTATGTCGCGGCCCGCGCGGGCCTGCTCGGTTCGAACGCTTCGATCATGATCTATCGGCCTTTGCCTTCCGAGGGAGCGCGCCATGACAGAAACCATCGGCAAGATAGCAATTCTCTGGCGCGGCGACCGCCAGACGCGCGAGGCGGCCACACCATCCAACAATCGCCTCCACCGCATTTTTGAGGAACTCGCCAAGGCCGGCATCCACGCCGAACCATGTGTGTATGACGAGGAGACGGCCGATGATGTCCGTTCGCAGCTTCTGAATGGTGACGGCGTCCTCGTCTGGGTCGATCCGATCGCCAACGGTAAGAATCGCCTGGCGCTGGATGATCTCCTCCGGTCGGTTGCCCAGCAAGGCGCGTGGGTCAGTGCCCATCCTGACACAATCCTGAAAATGGGCACAAAGCAGGTCCTGTACGACACCAAACATCTTGGCTGGGGTACGGACGTACGGCTCTATCGAACGATAACAGCGTTTCGGGAGCAGTTTCCGGCATGTCTTCGTTCCTCCGGACCGCGCGTACTCAAGCAGTACCGTGGCAATGGCGGAAATGGCGTCTGGAAGATTGAACTGCTTGCTCTGGCGTCGGCCGGCACTGAGACTGTGCGCGTGCTGCATGCGCTTCGCGGCAGCACGCCGGAAGATCTGTCTTTGGATAGGTTTCTTGCGCGTTGCGAAACCTATTTCGCCGGCGACGGTATCATCATCGATCAACCCTACCAGGCGCGCCTGCCTGACGGCATGATCCGTTGCTATGTGGCCGCTGACAAAGTGGTGGGGTTTGGCCATCAGCTCATTAAGGCACTAATCCCGCCGCCGCCCGAAGGTCCTGATGCCCCCCAGGCACAGCCCGGCCCAAGGATCATGCATGGACCGGATGCGGTGGCGTTTCAGGGGTTACGTGAGAAGATGGAATCGGAATGGATTCCGCAGATGATGCAAACGCTCGACATAGAGCCCTGTTTGCTCCCAATCATCTGGGATGCGGATTTCCTTTATGGCCCGCGTGACAGCTCCGGCGCTGACACTTATGTGCTGTGCGAGATCAATGTCAGCTCCGTTTTTCCGATCCCTGACGAGGCACCTGTGGAAATCGCCAAACTGGCAAAGAAACGCCTGCAAGCGGCGTAAGGCGCTCGCGTGAGGTCTGGGTACACAGGTCCATGATCAGCCCGTTTCGGTGTGGCCGTGACGGTGGTGCAGGTCGGGGTAATGAGCATGGCGATGGGTTAATGGCTCGTGGTAGTGCCAATGCGAGTGTGGCTCTCCGGTGGGATCATTCGGCCCATGTGTATGCTGATGGTGGGCGTCGTGCACATGGCGATGCTCGTGTTCCATCGCCTCGTGGCTGTGCTCATGGTCGTGCGTTTCTGCCAGATGCAAATAGAGGCCTATCGCCATCAGCACGCCTGCCGCGCCTAAGCGCAGCGTCAGAGGTTCGCCAAACATAAAAACGGAAAGTATCGCTCCAGCGAAAGGTGCCGTCGAAAAATAAGCACCTGTGCGCGCCGCGCCCAAAAATCTTAGGGCCAGCACGAACAATACAAGGCTCACGCCATATCCCAGAAATCCAATTGCCGCCGCCCCAGCAAGTCCAGATAGCGGAGGCAAATGGGCGCCCAGCGCAAGTGCCAATATAAGATTTACACTTCCTGCCGAGAGCCCTTTGATGAGCGCGATTTGTAGGGGATTGGAAGCAGAGAGCCTGCGAGTGAGGTTGTTGTCTATGCCCCAGCATAGGCATGCGCCCGCGATTGCAAGGGCCCCTAGTCCCGCACCGGCCGGCCCACCTTGCCACGACAACAGCACTGCACCGGCCAGGATCGCCATAGCACCGACCAGCAAGCGGCGGTCCACATTTTCTTTAAACGCCACCCAGGCAATTGCCATGGTCGCCAGCCCCTCAAGATTGAGCAGCAATGAGGCCGACGATGCAGGCGTCGTGGTAAGGCCGACCATGAGAAGTAAAGGGCCGGCGATACCACCGAAAAGAATGACAAGAGCGAGCCAAGGTACATCCGCACGGCGCAGCGGTGCTTCGCCGAAGTCAAACGCAAAGCCGCGTCGCGCAAGTTCCACGAGACCAAGACCGATACCTGAGCCGAGATAGAGAAGACCCGCCAGTAGCCATGGGCTGAGCCCGTTTCCGATAAGCAATTTTGCGAACGGCGTGCTCGCTCCGAACAAAAGCGCCGAGACCAGTGCAAGCGGAGCACCCGGCCATGCGACCCAGCCAGCCAACATGACGCGATGCTTCAGATGATGATCCATTACAACCCATGGCTCCCAGAAAAATACCCGCCAGCCAGTGTGACCACTGGCCAGATGCCTTGGTAAACCTGCTCCCCTTTAGGGGTGGGGCTGTCAAGACGCTGTTTTATCTCCTCACTATGCTGCTGGCAGGATGAGGGCGCCCAGATTTTGATTAGCGAATGGAAAGCCAAGCTGCCAGGTTATTTAGCCTATGCTATCACTCAACGGTTTCTCTTCTCACAGGTGCGGATGGTACGGATTTCGTTTTGTTGGGCTTTTTGTTGGTATTCTTGTAAATAGAAGAAGAAATATATTATGTAATCAATATGTTAGTCGATAAGTTTGACGCCTCTTCTGGCACCAATAAAATCAATGAGTTACGAGAGCGTCTCAAAACCCGTTCCCTGCTGTTCTCGGCGCTGTTCTCCGCTCGCCATCAGCCTCTGTTGGCTGATGCCGTCGCCGTTTGGGGTCGCAGGTGTCATCCATTCGTACTGGGCGCCAATGGCGGCCGTACCGGTTCGCTGGCTATCGCAGGTGGAGTGGTTGGGGTACTGGGACTTTCTGCTCAGGCGGCAATCTCCCACTCATGAAGCTGAATCAATTCAGGGTCGTTGGAATGGTTGATCAGCATGTCCTGTACGCGCGCCTGCCATAGAGCCGCGAAGCGCGCCTGTTCATGCGCATCTGCCTGATCCGTAATCACTCTCGGGAAGACTGTCTGCATTTCTGCTGCCGGTGGTACGCAGGCGGTGTTGAGATCGAGCACCGCACCGCGGCCGCTATCTGCGCGCCGCAGCGCCAGAAGACCGTCGATCGGCATATCGAAATGCAATAGGTTGCGCCGCGTAAAACGGTGATGCGGGCCAATACCACCGAATCCTGTCTCCGGCGCGGCGCCGGTAATCAGTGTTGCAATGGCTGCAATGACGCCGGTTGTGCCGTGTTCACGTGGATCGCGAAGATAGACTTCTATGCCGCCACGTTCTGGCGGTTCATCGCCATAGAGATGGGCGAGGCCCCGGCGCACCATAAGATAAGTACCGGCCACTGTCGGGCAAGAATGGCCGGCAAGTTTCACGGCGTCGGCATAGCTATAGATCATTGTCCCGCTTTGCGAGGCGCCAAGAAATACAGCAAGCGGGTCGCGAAGCGCGATCGTGGGCGCCTCAGCGAAAAAGTCGGGGAAATCCATTCTATTCTCCTCTTATGTCGCCGGAATACGGGCAGTACGGGACGTCCGGGCGATTATAGCATGATAACATACATTATAAATATTTGTTTTATACCGTCGGCGATCGCGCCGTATTTTTTTGGGCGGTAACTGGTGCGGCAGGAGGCGTTACCATGCCTCCCTGGTAAATCCGATCTGTGGCAGGCCAGAACGCGCCTCTCCGGCAAGGGCGCCAGGTCGCGCTTCGGGTTCTGGAAATCTCGCTGCTACCACCGATTCTGTCCTGTCGCCGACTGTCAGGTGTATTGCGCGCCAGTAAGCGCATGCTTTGTTGTTTTGCCTTCACCCGATTGCGAGCTCTGTACCGTGTCCGATCATCGGTTCTTCGTAAGCCTGATCATGCCTTGCGCGTATGACTTTCAGCATAAATCAGCATTTCCGTATCGGAGCATTGGTACGTAGGATTCCAGCATAGCTGAAGGATAGGCGGGGGCATTTGATTGATCTGACAGGAATATCGCTCGATGGAAGCATCGCATGCGATTCCGCAAACCATTCCGGCGTATTGCCCAATCTGGCAGAGGATTCCTTCAGGGGGTGTGGGGCAAAACCGGCATTAAGGGCATCAAGAAGGGGGCAGGGACGAATGATCAGAAATGAGCGCGGGCAATTTTCACTTTTAAAGGCATTGATGGCTTGCGCCTCGATCGCAGGCCTGACGGCGAGCTTCGGCGGGGCGCCGGCTTTCGGTCAGACTGCGGCAGACGCAGGGGCAAGTTCTGGCGGAATCGAAACCGTTACCGTAACGGCGGAAAAGCGCGCGCAGAATATCCAGTCCGTCGGCATGTCGATCTCCGCCTTCAGCGGTGACATGCTCGAACAGAACAACATTACTTCGGTTGCTGATCTGGCGACTTATGTTCCGGGCCTGCAGATCACCCAGGCGAACAACAATCGCAATTCGCAGATCATCATCCGCAATGTCGGCACCTCCGGCACCAGCCCCGGTACGGAGCCGGATGTTGGCGTGTTTCTTGATGGTGTGTTCATTCCCGTTGCTGGCCCCATCTATAGCGAGGTGACCGATATTGCGACGGTTGAAGTTCTGCGCGGTCCGCAAGGCACGCTTTATGGCCGGAATACGCCGGTCGGCGCGGTCAATGTCACCACGCGGGCACCGTCACAGCAGACCGAAGGCATGATCAACTTGCAGTTCGGCAATTATGGCAAGGTGCGCACAAGCGGCTATTTCGGCGGCGGTATCAGCGATGATGTTGCGGGCCGTGTGTCGTTCTGGGTCGATCGGAACAGCGGCTATTTGCTGAACCTCTATAATAACGAGCGTGTCATGCAGCGCGACCAGTTTGGCGGCCGGGCACGCATACGCTGGACCCCGGACGCAGACACCACCGTCGATGTCATCGGCTATTACGGGCGGATCGATGCCGAGAATAATTCCGGCATGCAACTCGACCCGTTGGGGCCAGGCGGAATTGTTTTCGGCTACAACCCGGCCCCGGCGAGTTTCGACACCTCACCGTTTGTCATCGCGCAAAAGGCAGCCAATCCCGCCCATCCCTATGTGGTGCCGGGAAAGTGGGAGGTGAATTCTGCCAACGGCGCGCCGGATATTACGACGACGTGGGGCGCCTCGGTCTCGGTGAGCCGCAATGTTCCGACGCTGGATGCGACCCTCATCAATATTCTGGCCTTCAACTCCTATGTGGACAACGCGCTGGATCAAGGGGCGGGCAGTCTGCCATTGAACATCATCAGTAATATGCAGCGCACCCTTGTCAGCTCGGCCAGCAACGAATTGCGTCTGGTCTCGAACGGCTCCCACTTCATTGACTATGTTGCCGGTCTCTATCTTTTCCACGACGACTTGGCTTATCACACCCTTCGGACCATCGGTGAGGGGGCGACCCGCAAGTTTCCAGCGTCCATCGGTGGCGGTGGAATGATGAATATCGGCGATACCAGCACCGTCGACTACCGCCAGCATACCAATTCGGTTGCCGGATACGGTCAGGTCACGGTCAACATCACGGACGCTCTCAGGGCGATTGGGGGCTTGCGTTACAGTTACGATGCAAAGGGATCTGCGATTGCCGGTACCATCACGAACATTGCTGGCAATACGGTCTCCGGGCCGGCGGCGGCGCAATATGCGCCCGGCTCTTTGGCCGGAACCATCTCCAGCAACAGTTGGACCTATATGTATGGCGGCCAGTACGACATCCTGAAGGATGTGATGGGCTATTTCACCATCAGTACCGGGTTCAAGGATGGCGGCTTCAACTCACGTTCGGCAACCGCGACGCCTTATGCGTTCGATCCTGAAACCTCAACCAATTATGAAATCGGCGCCAAGACGGCCTGGTTCGATAACAGGCTGGTGCTGAATTTCGATTTCTATCACATGCTGGTGCATGGTTATCAGCAATCGACCCTGCTGCCGAGTGGTGTCGGCTTCGTCATCAGCAACGCCGGTAACTTTCGGACCAACGGTGTCGAGGCGGAATTCCAGGCCCGGCCGTTTGAACAGCTCACTCTCTCCGGTGGGCTGAGCTATGCCGACAGCATTATAACTGACGGCGCCGAACGCGGACAGTGCGACAAGTCCTATCCTTTTGCGGGGTCCAATCCGCCGCCGAGTTCGGGACCGTATACGGACGCGACGAAAGCTTACTGCAACTACAACGGCAAGGTTCTGCCGCTGGCACCCAAATGGCAGTGGAATATCGGTGCCCGGTATGAGCAGCACTGGCAGCAAAGCCCGCTCAACTGGTTTGTTCAGGCCGGCGTCAGCGGCGTCAGCGGCCAACATCTCAGCGCACTGCTCGATCCGCGAGACTGGCAGGAAAGCTATGCGCTGTTCAATGCATCGGTTGGCATCGAACCGGATAGCGGCGTTTGGCGCGTGTCGCTGTGGGGCAAGAATCTTGGCGACAAAAAATATTTCGTGGCGGCAGCCCCTCAGACGGTGGCGGCCAATGTCAGCGCCGGAGGAACGAAAGCAATCAACGGCTATGTCGGCTGGCCCGGCATTCCACGCACCTTCGGCGTAGAAGCGAGCTACCGGTTTTAATTTTCGGAAGCGGGTGGGGCGGCTGC
>Ga0209952_1001167_pt1 | contig 23652 bp, 20 predicted proteins | sample ThiBiot_750_biof_2_FD_183951 | JGI IMG/M metagenome (GOLD analysis project Ga0209952, IMG submission 183951) | Wastewater bioreactor microbial communities from Cape Town, South Africa - Thiocy_cont_750_biof (SPAdes) | ecosystem: Engineered > Bioreactor > Thiocyanate-remediating >...
TGGAGTCGCCGAGATTGTTGGAGATGCACGCGACCTGAAAAGCGTTCAAGGCGCGGAATGCGCCCGCCTTGCCGCCCTTCACCTCGAAACCGATCATGGTCGAGCCGGCGCGCATCTGCTTCTTGATGATGTCGGCCTGCGGATGGTCGGCGCGGCCCGGATAGATCAGCCGCGTCACTTTCGGATGCGCCGCGAGCACGTCGGCGATCTTGGCCGCGCTTTCGGTCTGCGCCTTGACGCGCACTCCCAGCGTCTCCAGTCCCTTCAGCAGCACCCACGCATTGAATGGCGACATCGAAGGTCCGGTCTGTCGGAAGAAATTATGGATGTGCTCCATGATGAACTGTTCCGACGACAGGATGATGCCGCCGAGACAGCGACCCTGTCCGTCAATGTGCTTGGTCGCCGAATAAACCACCACGTCGGCGCCGAGTGCCAGCGGGCTTTGCCACAGCGGCGTCGCGAACACATTGTCCACCACGAGACGCGCGCCGCCCTGATGGGCGATGTCGGCAACCGCCGCGATGTCGACGACTTCGAGCGTGGGGTTGGTCGGACTTTCGAGGAAGAGAGTCTTGGTGTTCGGGCGCATTGCTTTGCGCCACGCATCGAGATCGCGGCCGTCCACCAGCGTGGAGGTGATGCCGTAGCGCGGCAGCAGCGTTTCGATGACGTAGCGGCAGGAGCCGAACAGCGCCTTTGCAGCGACGACGTGATCTCCAGCCTGAAGTGGCGCGAGCATCGCGGTGGTCATCGCCGCCATGCCGGTCGCGAACGCGCGCCCGGCTTCGGCGCCTTCAAGTGCTGCCATGCGGCGCTCGAACATCGCCACGGTCGGATTGGAGAAGCGCGAATAGATGAAGCCGGGAAGATCGCCCTTGAAGCGCGCCTCGCATTCCTCAGCGGTCTTGTAGACGAACCCCTGCGTGAGAAACAGCGACTCCGACATCTCGCCGAATTCGGAGCGGATCGTTCCGGCATGGACGAGGCGGGTTTCGGGGCGGTAGCGGGACAGATCAGGGGCGCTTTTTGCGTCGGACATTATGGACCTCCAATGGCGTCCCGCCAGGCAGCGAGGCGCACAAAAAAACCGGCCTGGAAAAAAATCCAACAGCCGGGGGCGCAAGGTCCGCGGCCTGTTTAGCGACTTATTTTACGTGGCTGCAAGCCGGCCGGCCCAAATCACCACGGGATAAGTCTGAGGCTTAATCCGCACGGCTCTTTCCGTCAAGCAACCCATCGGATAACGGGGTAGGGTTCTATGCATAGCTCAATCCCGAGGGGACCGGATTTGGCCTTCTCTCTCCCAGCCAACGCCAGCGGTATTCTGCCCGATCGCATGATCGCGGCCATGGAAGAAGATGGCCTGATTCTGCCGGCATTTCCGTTCGTGGAGAGCCAGATCCAACCGGCGAGCCTCGATCTGCGTCTGGGCGAGGTGGCTTACCGGGTACGGGCCAGCTTTCTGCCCGGCCCGAATACCACGGTCGCCGAGCGCATTGATGAGTTGAAGCTGCATGAGGTCGATCTCTCCGACGGCGCGGTGCTGGAGACGAACTGCGTCTACATCGTGCCACTGCTTGAAAGCCTCGCGCTGCCGCCTTCGATTCTGGCGTCGGCCAATCCGAAAAGCTCGACCGGGCGTCTCGATGTCTTCACCCGCGTGATCGCGGACGGCACGCGTCGCTTCGACATGATCGGCGCGGGCTATCATGGCCCGCTCTATGCCGAGATCAGTCCGAAAACATTTCCGGTTCTGCTGCGTCAGGGGTCGCGCCTGTCGCAGATCCGTTTCCGCACCGGCGCGCCGCTGCTCGACAATGACGAACTCGAGGCGCTGCATCAGAGCGAGCGTCTCGTCGATTGCGAGAACGCCGATCTTACCGGCGGCGTCGCGGTCAGCGTCGATCTGTCGGGCGAGGGCTCGGACGGGTTTGTCGGCTATCGCGCCAAGCGCCACACCGGCGTCGTCGATATCGACCGGCGCGGCGGCTATGCGGTGGAGGATTTCTGGGAGCCGATCCAGGCCCGGCCGGACCGCAGCCTGATTCTCGATCCCGGCGAGTTCTACATTCTCGCGTCAAAGGAAGCGGTGCAGGTGCCGCCGAACTACGCCGCCGAGATGGTGCCGTTCGATCCGCTGGTCGGCGAATTCCGCGTTCACTATGCGGGCTTCTTTGATCCCGGCTTCGGCCACGCGGGTGCCGGCGGGCAAGGGTCGCGCGCGGTGCTCGAGGTGCGTTCGCGTGAAGTGCCCTTCATTCTCGAGCACGGCCAGATCGTCGGCCGCCTCGTCTACGAGAAGATGCTGGCGTTGCCGGATACGCTGTACGGCACCCGCATCGCCTCGAACTATCAGGGGCAGGGGCTGAAGCTCTCCAAACATTTCCGCGCGCCCACCTGACGCAATTTGGTTAACGCGGCTTCCGTCTCATTGTCGTCACGTTTGCTGTTGTCGCGTTTGCAAAATGCGGGCGGTTAGGCGATGGTGGAACGGACTTCGCGGGCGTAGTTCAATGGTAGAACGGCAGCTTCCCAAGCTGCATACGAGGGTTCGATTCCCTTCGCCCGCTCCAGTCTCTCATTGTGTTCCCGCCGTGATGCTTTAGTCACGCAGTTCCCGCAAACTGCATCCACAGTGCAACACCACATCGAAATCATTCGCGCTTGAGCGCATCGATCTGGACAAAACTCCGGACTCGCAACACGCTGTCGATACCTTGGTGACACAGCCAAATTTGGCGACGCAGCCGGGTGGGGGACGCGACGATGAGATTCGTGACCGGATTGTTGGCGGGTGTGTTGCTGCTGGCTGGATTGACCGCGAGCCATGCGGTGGTCCGCATCTCTGATGATCGCGGCGGGCGCATCGGCACCTATGTCGACAAATACCAGAGCATCCGCACCTCCGGCGATACGGTCGTGATCGACGGGTTGTGCGCGTCGGCCTGCACCATCGTGCTGGGCGCCGTTCCGCACGACCGCATCTGTGTCACCTCGCGTGCCAGCCTCGGCTTTCACGCCGCGTGGGACCCGGGCGCGGGTGGCCGTCCGGTCACCAACGTCGAGGCCACGCACATGCTCTACCGGATGTATCCGGCCTCGATCCGACGCTGGATCGCGCGGCATGGTGGGTTGAAGCCGCGGATGATTTTCCTGCGCGGACAACAGCTGACGTCGATGTACAAACCCTGCTACATGGACGCTCACGCTTCCGCGGCGGTTCGCTGACGCTGCGACAGCGGCATCTTGCCTCGCCATGATGTGATCGCTGCATGCCTCATGCGCGGGCGGTTTGCTTGCCCATGAGGTCTTTCATGGCTATTTGAACGGGAACAGCATCTCCGCTGTCAGGATTCCAATTCTTCAGGTTCCTATGGCAACAAGTTCAACGCGGCCGGGCGTCGTCATTGCCGCCTTTGCCATCAGCCTTGCAATCGGATTGATGGGTGTTCTTTTTCTGGTCGGCGGATTTCGGACCAGCACGCCCGCTTCGTCGATCGGCGGTCCTTTTCAGTTGACGGACCAGACCGGTGCGACCGTCACCGAAAAGAGCCTGCAGGGCAAGCCGACGCTGATGTTCTTCGGTTACACGCATTGTCCGGACGTCTGCCCGACCTCGCTGTTCGAAATGTCGGAGGTGCTGCGCGCGATGGGGCCTGATGCCGATCGCGTCAACGCCTATTTCATCTCCGTTGATCCCGAGCGCGATACGCCGACGGTGATGAAGGAATATCTGCAGAGCTTCGATCCGCACCTCAAAGGTCTCTCCGGTTCGTCCGAAGCGGTGGCCAAGGTGGTCAAGGAATATCGCGTTTATGCGAAGAAGATTCCCTTGAAGGACGGCGATTACACCATGGACCACACCGCTGCGGTCTATCTGTTGGATCGTGAAGGCCGCTTTGTCGTGCCGTTCAACCTGAAGCAGACGCCGCAACAGGCAGCCGCCGATCTCAAGCGCTATTTTTGACCGCTCGTCATTGCGCGTGCCGCGAGGCGCGAATGCTGCGCGAGGCCGTGTTCGGTCTTTTCCCAGTGATACGGATCGCGGATGAGTTGCAGCAGCGCCCGCCAGGCCGCAGCCGAAAGACATGCCCAATAGAACGGCGTCAGCAGTAGCACCCAGGCATGATGCAGAAGCCTTCGGCGCGCGAGGCCGATCAGCGACACGACCACGGTTGAAAGATAGCCTGCGGCAATAGTTGCAAAATGTAACTCGACGAACGGCCCGGAGAACATCTCCAGTGCCGTGCTACCGGCAGCATTGAGACCGATTTCTACGAGACACGCGCCGATCAGCACGGGGTAGGCAAGCGCGGTCATGACATTGCCGCCGACGAGAAGGTTGAGCGTGAAGAATCCGGCGAATCCGCTTTGCCGGATCAGTTGTCGCGGCGAGCGCATATGCACGATCCACGTCTGCATCCAGCCTTTCATCCAGCGCGAGCGCTGCCGCAGCCATGCGCCCGCGCGGGCGGGTGCCTCCTCATAGGTCGTCGAGGAGAACATCACCGCGCGATAGCCGAACCGCGCCAGCCGGAAACCGAGATCGGCATCCTCGGTGACGTTATAGGCGTCCCATCCGCCGACTTGGCGCAGGATTGCGGTTCGGAAATGGTTCGACGATCCGCCGAGTGGCAGGGGCAGGCCGAATTGTGAGAAACCCCGCAGGAACACGTCGAACTGCCCGGCATATTCGGCGGTGAACATGCAGGCGAGCCAGCTATCGGCGCTGTTGTCGATGCAGAGGCTCGCCTGCACGCAGGCGATGTCAGTGCCGTGGCGGCGGAAGGCGTCGAGCGCGTCGCGAAGCTGCGATGGGTCGGGCCTGTCCTCGGCGTCGAACACCGCGACGAACTCGCCGCGCGCGAACGGCAGTCCGGCGTTGAGGGCTTTCGGTTTGGTCCGCGGACCGAACGGCGGCACGAACAGGATTTCGACGTTCGGTGGCAAATCGAGGCGCGCGATGGCGCTCCGGGTCTCACGGTCGTCGGCTTCCAGCAACAATTTGATGTCGAGTTTTTCGCGCGGGTAATCGAGCGCCGCCAGCGCGCGCAGCAAATGTGGGACAGAACGGCCTTCGCGATAGAGCGCGGCCATCACGGTGTAGACCGGCAGGCGCTCGTCGGGCAGGTGGTCGAGCGGTGGTTCGCGCGCCTGACCCGCGAAGGAGCCGGCAAGGCGCAGGCTGTTGAACAGCAGGAACCAGATCGCGAGCACCGCACCGGTAAGCTGCATAATGAGAACGGGCGCGAGAAGGAAAGCGGCGGTGAAGCCGAGCAGGCGCAGAAGATAGCGCCGCTTTCTTCTGTCGTCGCGACGCAGCGGCGCGCACGACATTTCGGGCATCTGCAGGGCGAGGCCTTCGGCAGCCTCATGAACGAGTGCATCGTGGCGCATCAGATAGCGGTCGAACGACGCGCGCGTGGCCAGCCGAATGCGCGGCCGCGCTCGCCGGGCGCACAGGGCGGCGATCCGCCGGGCGGCGAAGCCGAGCGGGGCCTGCACATGGTAAAGCCCGTCGGGCCGCTCGAGCGGCAGCATGCGATGCTGCGCGGCATAACGCAGTTGGGGATCGCTCAACGGACAGTCGGTGCGGGAAATGTCGCGGAAACCCTCGACCGCGAGCCCGCACTGGTGCGCCAGCCGGGTCACATATTCCGTTTCCGAGATGACACCGCGGCGGATCAGGACCTGATCGGCGCCGACGCCCAAAAGCGCGGCGCAGCGTTCCGCTTCCGCGAGAATGCCGGGCGGCAGGATGCCGCGCAGGCAGTCAAGTTCGAAGGCATGGTCGCTCTCGCGCCGGGGCGGTGCTGCGGCAGGTCGTGGGCGGGAACGCTTGAGAATGTCGGCAAGAAGCTCGGAAGACGGCCATGGGCCGCGCAGGCGGCGCATTTTCCGGGCCGGCCCAGCCTTATTGTCGAGGTGGCCGGAGGTCGGAGCCATATGCCCACCAAACGCTACCCACTCAAACGCTGCTCGCCTCCGCCGCCGGATGGTCTATAAGACCCCCTCGCGGATGCTTATCGATGCAATCACAGATAGTAATTTCCGGCAATGAAAGATCGAGCGGCTGGCCAAAAAGCTTGGGCCGGACGATGTGCACGATTTTGCTTGGTATTTTCATCGCGGGCTCGCTTGCGCCCGAGGCGATGGCACAACCGGCGGTGAAGTCGGCCGTCGCGGCGGCCCCCCAGGCCGTGCCCGGTTTCTGGGATCCGCGCCGCCGTCCCGACCGGCCGGATCTGTCGCGCATCACAATGATCCGCTTTCTCACCGAGACCGATTATCCGCCGTTCGACTTCACCGGACCGGACGGCAATCCGGCAGGCTTCAATGTCGATTTTGCGCGCGCTCTGTGTGACGAGATCAAGGTGCCTTGCACCATCCAGATGCGACGGTTCGAGACGCTGGTGGACGCCATCAACACCGGCCGTGGCGACGCGGTGATCGCCTCGATCGCGATGACGCCGGACATCCGCACCAAGCTCGATTTCACCGATCCCTATTATCGCGCGCCGGCGCGCTTCGTGTCCCGTGCCAACGAGGTCATCGCCGATGTGCGGCCGGAGAACCTGACGGGCAAGAAGGTCGGCGTCATCTCTGGCTCCGCGCACGAGGCGTATCTGAAAGCCTTCTTCACCGACGCGCTCGCGGTCGGCTTTCCGTCAGACGATGCGATGCGCGCGGCATTGCGCCGTGGCGAGGTCGATCTGATTTTCGGCGACGCGATCTCGCTCGGTTTCTGGATCAACGGTACCGATTCAGACGGATGCTGCGCGTTCAGCGGCGGTCCGTTCGTGGAAAGTCGCTATTTCGGCGAGGGCATCGGCATCGGCGTCAAGAAAGGCAACGATGTACTGCGCCAGGCGCTGAATTGGGCCATGTTCCGGGTCTGGGAAAAAGGCGGCTACACCGATTTGTGGTTACGCTATTTTTCCGTTAGCCCGTTCTGAGAGAAAGCAAGGGCGCGCGGGAGAGGCTCGCGCGCAGCGGAGTGAAGATGTCGGAGACGATCACGCGATTTGAAGACCTGTCGGCGAGCGACCTACGCGCGGTTGCCGAGCAATCCAATGCCTGGCCGTTCGAGCAGGCCAAACAGATCGTCAATCGCCTGAAAAAGAAACCGAAGGATGAGGTGCTGTTCGAGACCGGTTACGGCCCCTCGGGCCTGCCGCATATCGGCACTTTCGGCGAGGTCGCGCGCACCTCGATGGTGCGCCATGCCTTCCGCGTCCTGACCGAAGACAAGATCAAGACCCGGCTGCTCGCCTTCTCCGACGACATGGATGGCCTGCGCAAGGTACCGGACAACGTGCCGAACAAGGAGATACTGGAGGAAGACCTCGGCAAGCCGCTGACCAAGGTGCGCGATCCGTTCGGCACCCATGACAGCTTCGGTGCGCACAATAATGCGCGGCTGCGCGCCTTCCTCGACACATTCGGCTTCGACTATGAGTTCGCGTCCTCGACCGACTACTACACCTCGGGCCGGTTTGATGCGACGCTGCTCAAGGTGCTGGAAAACATCGACAAGGTGATGGCGATCATGCTGCCGTCGCTGCGCGAGGAGCGCGCGGCGAGCTACTCGCCGTTCCTGCCGATCTGTCCGCGCACCGGCGTGGTGCTGCAGGTGCCGATCGTCGAACACGACAAGAAGGCAGGGACGATTTCCTATGACGATCCGGAGACGCAAGAGCGCGTCACCGTTCCGGTCACCGGCGGCCATTGCAAGCTGCAATGGAAGCCGGACTGGGCGATGCGCTGGGTCGCGCTCGGCGTCGATTATGAGATGGCAGGCAAGGACCTGATCGATTCGGTGAAGCTGTCCGGCCAAATCTGCCGCGCGCTCGGCGGCACGCCGCCGGAAGGCTTCAACTACGAGTTGTTCCTCGACGACAAGGGCCAGAAGATTTCGAAGTCGAAGGGCAACGGTCTCACCATCGACGAATGGCTGCGTTACGCCTCGCCGGAATCGCTGTCGCTATTCATGTATCGCGAGCCGAAGGCGGCGAAGCGGTTGTACTTCGACGTGATCCCGCGCAACGTGGATGAGTACCAGCAATTCCTCGATGGCTTTGAGCGGCAGGATGCCAAGCAGCGGCTCGGCAATCCGGTGTGGCACATCCATGCGGGCAAGCCGCAGGCTTCCGAGATGCCGGTGACGTTCCAGTTGCTGCTGACGCTGGTGTCGTCGTCGAACGCCGAAAATGCCGAAACGCTGTGGGGCTTCATCGGCCGCTATCGTCCCGGCGTGACGCCGCAGACCCATCCACGACTCAACGCGCTCGTCGGTTACGCGATCAACTACTATCGCGATTTCGTTGCGCCCACGAAGCAGTTCCGAGAGCCGAGCGCGAACGAACGTGCGGCGCTGCAGGATCTGCGCGATGCACTGTCGCAACTGCCGGCGGAGGCCTCCGCCGAGGACATCCAGAACGTCGTCTACGAGATCGGCCGGCGCGAGCCATTCCTCGATCAGGTCAAGAAGGGCAAGGACGGCCGTCCGGGCGTGTCGCTCGACTGGTTCAACATGCTCTATCAGGTGCTGCTCGGGCAGGAGAAGGGCCCGCGCTTCGGCTCCTTCGTCGCGGTCTACGGCATCGCCAATGCGGTGACGATGATTGACGCGGCGCTCGCACGCAGCGCTTGAGCTCTGCGCAATGTCGAAGGCGACGCGCGCGACAAAAATGCTGGAGCAGGCGGGTGCCGCCTTCTCGACGCATACTTACGAGTATGACGGCAACGCTGATCGCATCGGCCTGCAGGCAGCCGAAGCGCTCGGCGAAGATCCCTCGCGGGTGCTGAAATCATTGATGGCGCTGGTCGACGGCAAGCCGGTCTGCGTCATCGTGCCGTCCGACCGCGAAGTGTCGATGAAGAAGCTCGCGGCTGCGTTCGGCGGCAAGTCGGCGCAGATGATGAAGCCCGCCGATGCCGAACGGCTGTCGGGTTACAAGGTTGGCGGCATCAGCCCGTTCGGCCAGATGCGCCCGCCGCGCGTCGCCATCGAGCAGGAGGCGATGGCGCAGGATTTCGTCTACATCAATGGCGGGCAGCGCGGATTGCAGGTGCGACTCACTCCGCACGACGCGGCGAAGGTGTTGAACGCCATCGCCGCGCCGCTGGTGGCATGAAGATGTTGGCGGCGCGCTATTCCGAGCGCAGTACCGCGCGGCGGTTGGGTTGCTGCACCGGCCGCGCGTTCATGGGATAAAGTTTCGCAAAGGCTGCGATGTCGTCCGCCGCAACGGTGATCGGGGTTGCTAGCACCAGCCATTCGACGGTCTCCGAGCAGGGCGGAGTCGTGAGTGAGCCAGGGTAGCGGTAATAGCCGAGTTTTCCCGGTAACAATCGACGTGGGTTGAACGCTGGATCAGCCTTCACCGCGGGGCCTTCCTTGGTCGGCATAGTGGCAGTCACGCGCGCGAAGGCAGCGTTGCGCCGGCCCGCAGCCATCAACACGCCGACCACGGCGAGATTGCCCGCAGCGTTTCGATGCACGAAATGCGCCTCCATCGGGAAATTCTTGCCGCCGATCAGATGTTCGCTTGGCCGATGGAAATGGAGTTGCAGCAGTTCATAGCTTTCCTTGCCCAGGACGAGCTTGCCGCCCGGCGCGAAATTGAGCTGGATGGTGTGGCCGTTGTTGACGATGGTGTCGGCGTGCGATGGCCATTTGATGTTGAGCCGCGGTAACTGCGCGCGGATGGTCGGGCCGATGTCGACCGGCGATTGTTGCGAGCCGATCGAGCAGACCTTGCTGGCGGCGTCGAGGTCGCCCCATTTCCCCGGGCCTGTCGCTCCCTCATAACTCCAGTGGGCGTCGGCGGCGAAGCCGGCGGGTGCGCATAGCGGACATAATACGAGGCCCGTGAGTGCTTTTAGAAAATGACGGCGATGCATATCTCTCAACCCCCGGTGTAGTGGTCCGGAAATAGAATCAGATTCGGCGGGCGTCTGCGACAGGGTAGAGATTACTGGCTCGCCCAGAGAATGCGCGCAATCCATTCGATCTCGGACGTCGGCAAAGTACGGTCGGAATGCGCCGGGTTGAGCGATTGCAACTCGATCACCTTCTGGGTGCGTCGGCGCAATTCTTTCACCATCACCTCGCCGTCCTTGGTCTTGACCACGACACGGTCGCCACGCCGGATCGGCGCGCTCGGCGAGACGACGATGACATCGCCGTCGCGATAGGCGGGCTTCATCGAGTCGCCGGAAATCTCCAATGCATAGGCGTGCTCGTCGTTGACGGAAGGCAGCCCGACTTCGTCCCAGCCCTTGCCGACTGGAAAGCCGCCATCGTCGAAATAGCCGCCGCTACCTGCTTCGGCGAAGCCAAGCAGCGGCACCTGTACCGAGCGCGAGGAGCTTTCGATGAAATGCACGAAGGTGTCGACGCTGACGCCGGTGGCAGCGAGCGCCTTCGCGACCGATTCCGTTGAAGGCCAGCGTTCGCGCCCGTCGCTCGTCACGCGCTTCGACTTGTTGAAGGTGGTGGGATCGAGGCCCGCGCGCTTGGCGAGACCTGAGGGTGACAGCCCGGCGCGGGCCGCCAGCCGATCGAGCGCCGTCCAGATTTGATCGTGTGTCAGCATCAGCGAACCGCTCGGCGGATTTGGACTATTAGGAATTATTACCTTTATTGTGCCGCTCGCGCAATCGGCAGGTAGAGCGCATTCCAGCTTTGCGTCCGCCGTTTGCGGTCAAGTCTTGCGGTTGCAGACTGCCGTGGCTAGGGTGAGCTTCCACTAAAAACAGCAATGAACTCAAAGCGCTCCCAGGAACCCGTGGTGCGGATCATTTATAAAATCTGCCCGGCGCCAGCCTGGCGGGAGGCCGAACGGGCGGGCGTCTATCGTGGCAGCCCGGATGATGCGCGGGATGGCTTCATTCATTTGTCCACCGCGACCCAATTGCCCGGCACGCTGGCCAAACACTTTGCCGGCCAGTCGGATTTATTTTTGATCGCGGTGGATGCGGATGCGCTGGGTGCGGCGTTGAAGTGGGAACCCTCTCGCGGCGGCGATCTGTTTCCCCATCTGTATGGGGAGTTCGATCCGGCTGCCGCCGACAACATCACCACGCTGGTGCTGGGCCCAGATGGCCATCACCGGCTTCCGGAGAATTTGACGTGATCCGTGCTTTCGACCACCTGACGCTGCCGTTGCTGCGCAAGCTCGATCCCGAAGACGCGCACCGGCTTGCGATCAAGGGCCTGCGCAGCTTTCCGATGCCGCGCGCGAAGCCGGACAGCCCCAAGCTCGCGACCCGCGCCTTCGGTCTCGATTTTTCGAATCCGATCGGCATGGCGGCAGGTTTCGACAAGAACGCCGAGGTGCCTGACGCGCTGTTGCGGCTCGGCTTCGGCTATGTCGAGGTTGGCTCGATCACGCCGCTACCGCAGCCGGGCAATCCGCGACCGCGCATGTTCCGTTTGGAGGAAGACGCCGGCGTCATCAACCGCATGGGGTTCAACAGCGAGGGCGCCGAGGTCGCGCTGCGCCACCTTAACGCACGACGCGGGCGTGGCGGCATCGTCGGCGTCAATCTCGGCGCCAACAAGGATTCCGAGGATCGCACCGGCGATTACGTCAAGCTGATCGGTCTGTTCGCGCCGGTCGCGAGCTATTTCACCGTCAACGTTTCCTCGCCGAACACGCCGGGCTTGCGCAATCTGCAGCAGGCTTCCGCGCTCGACGATCTTCTGGCGCGGGTGATCGACGCGCGCAACCGCGCGCGCACCGAAGCGGGACCGGTGCCCCTGTTGCTCAAGATTTCGCCGGACCTGACGCTGTCCGAACTCGACGATGTCGTGCACGTGGCCCGTGCACGCGGCGTCGACGGTATGATCGTGTCGAATACCACATTGGCGCGTCCGGACACGCTGCGCGAGCGCGGCCTTGCGCTGGAGCAGGGCGGACTGTCGGGGCGGCCGCTGCTGCGTCTCTCGACCCGCATGGTGGCGGAAACTTATGTGCGGGCCGAAGGCGCTTTCCCGCTGATCGGCGTCGGCGGTATCGATTCCGGCGGCGCTGCGCTGATGAAAATCCGGGCCGGGGCGTCGCTGATCCAGCTTTATTCGTCGCTGGTCTACAAGGGTCTCGGCCTTGTCGAAGCGATCAAGACCGATCTCTCGTCGACGCTGCGGCGGACCGGGCGGGAATCGCTGTCTGAGATCGTCGGGGCGGATGCGGCGATGATTACCGCGGAAGAATGGCCGGTGTGAGCGGCCCTGCGAAGGACGTTTCCAGCAGCGCGCGATAGCGCAGCGCCTGAAGACAACCGCGCGCCAGCAGGAAAATCAGAAGCGCAAGCCACAGTCCGGTATTGCCGAGCGGCTGCAGCGCCGCCCATGCCGCGAAATAGAGCGCAAGGGATGCGAGCATCAGGTTGCGCATGTCGCGTGCCCATGTCGCGCCGATATAGATCCCATCGAACGCATAGGCCATCACACCGCAGATCGGCGCGAGCGCGGCGAGCCACATGAAGGTCCGGGCGACCTGGCGTACGTCGGCGCTTGCAGTCATCAGGTCGATCAGCGCATTCCCGCCGGCTCCGAGCGCCAACGCAACGGCAATGGCGAACACCATGCTCCAGCCAAGCACGAGCTTCGTTGTGCGCAGGAAGCGGGCGCGGTCGCGTGCGCCGAGGCTGTAGCCGGAGAGTTGTTCGGCGGCAGTGGCGAGGCCGTCGAGGAAGAACGAGCCGATCAGCGCGAAATTGTTCAGCACGGCATTTGCCGCAAGCACCACGTCGCCCTCGCGCGCGCCCTGCGCCGTGAAGAACAGGAACACGCCGGTCACCGCCAGTGTGCGGATGAAGATATCGCGGTTGATCCCCATCATCCGCGCGAGCTTGGCGCGCTCCAGCAGCACCGCGCGCGAAACGCGAAAGCCGGCGCGGCCGAGCATGCGCCAGGCAAGCGTGAGGCCGAACACGAGGCCGCAGGCCTCGGCGATGATCGCGGCATAGGCCGCGCCCGCGACGCCCTGCTTCAAGCCCATCACCAGCAGCATGGTCGAAGCAATGTTGATGAGATTGATTGCGATCTGGATCGTGAGCGCCCAGCCGGTACGTGCCTGGCCGATTAGCCAGCCGAGCAAGGCGTAATTGGCGAGCAGGAAGGGCGAGGACCACAGCCGCACTTCGAAATAGACCCGCGCCGCGTCCGTCACCGGCTCGCTCGCGCCCATGAGATCGAAGGTGATCGCGGCCAGCGGCTTCTGCACGACGAGCAGGATGGCGCTCGAGAGAATTGCGATCAAAAGGCCGCGGGCGAGCGAGGCGCGCACTTCGACCGGATCATGCGCGCCGAGCGCCTGCGCGGTCAGCGCCACCGTGCTCATGCGCAGGAACCCGAACAGCCAGAACATGCAGTCGAACACCACCGATGCCATGGCGACGCCGCCGAGCAGATGGGCTTCACCGAGCTGCCCGATCACGCCGGTCGCGACGATGCCGAGCAGCGGCGTGGTCAGGTTTGCGAGCATCGCGGGTCCTGCGATGGCAAAGACCCGGCCATGCGTAAGCTGGTCGTTCATAGGCTGCGTTCAGATGGGAAGAATGGCGGCGGCCTCAGCGCGGCCGTGCGCCGAACACCCGCGACAACAACCACAGCGGGATGACGATCACCGCGCCGAGGATGAAGTAGCGCCACAGGCTGTTGATGGCGTCGAAGCCGAGATTCCAGACCCAGTCCGCGAGGCGGCGCAGGCTTTCGACGATGTTCCAGGGATCGAGCCCGATGGCCGCGAGCACGACGCCGACCAGAACCGACATCAGAATGAGTTTCAGCACCACCGCGAGCGGCGAGCCGCCCAGAAAGCGGGAGAGCTGATCGCCCCGCGCCGGTAATTCCCTCGCCTCGTCCTGCATCATCGTCTCCAGAATCCGTGTGCTCTGATTTTAGCACACTTTGGCGCAGGTGGGGCTGCAAACCGCCTCCGTCAAGGACGCCGCAGGGGCAAGCCACACCTGTCACAAATTTAATCCTTTAGGTCTTTTGGCTAGAGGCGGCGGTTCGTGCCGGTTGCGATAGAATTTTAGGTACGACGATATTGTCCGGCGCACGGCGAGGCTGTAGAGAGAGCCATTTTTTCGAGGCCCTTATGCCTGCCCCGCTTTTTCTGTCGTCGGGCGATCTGATCGCCGACCGCCGCTACGATTTTGCGCGGGATCTCCAATTGCGTGGCGATATTGCCGGGGCCGTCGATCTGATGGCGCAGGCGGTGGAGCGCGCACCGGGCTTTGCGTCAGCCTGGTTCGCGCTCGGCGAGTTGAAGCAGCAGCTCAACCTGCACGGCGAGGCGATCCAGGCCTATCGCAAGGCGAAGGAAGCCGATCCCGAGGACCGCCATGGCGCCAAGCTGCGGCTAATGCGGCTGGGCGTGGAGACAATCTCGGATATGCCGCCTGCCTATGTGCGCTCGCTGTTCGACCAATACGCGCCGACCTTCGAGGATGCGCTCGTCAACAACCTCAACTACCGTGGGCCGCAGTTGCTGCTGAAGGCGGTGTTGTCCGCCTGTCACAGCGTGAAGCGTTCGGCCTTCTTCATATCCGCGATCGATCTCGGCTGCGGCACCGGGCTGGCGGCGCGCGCCTTCGAGCGAAACGTCGAGACGTTCGTCGGCATCGACCTGTCGCCCGGCATGGTCGCCAAGGCTGACGCGACGGGCCTCTACCGGCGGCTCGAGGTCGCCGACATGGTCGAGGGCGTGAAGCGCGAGGAGGACGCTGCCTTCGATCTCGCGCTGTCGGCAGACGCGATCATCTATCTGCCCGATCTCGCTCCGGCGTTGAAGGAAGTCGCGCGCGTGCTGCGGCCCAACGGGCTGGCCGCATTCACGACCGAAACGCATCTTGGCGACGGCGTCGTGATCGGCGCGGGCCTGCGTTACGCACACGGTGCAGCCCATGTGCGTGGGGCAATTGCGACGGCTGGGCTTTCGCTCTGCAGCCTTGAGGAAGCCTCCACCCGCACCGAAAACGACGTGCCCGTCCCGGGACTGATCGCGGTCGCGCGCAAGGTTTGACCAAGGGAACTTGTGCGGCATCCCGCGCTTGTCAGGCGGGGCAGGCATGACGCACACCGAGCAGGATATCGACACACCCGCCGAAATTACCGCCCCGCCGACGAAGCAAGGCGGTGTTCGTGGTTTTCTGCAAACGCTCGGTCCCGGCCTCATCACCGGCGCTGCGGATGACGATCCTTCCGGCATCGGCACCTATAGTCAGGCGGGCGCGCAGCTTGGCTACGGCATCTCCTGGACGATGCTGCTGACGTTGCCGCTGATGGTGGCAATCCAGGAGATTTCCGCGCGCGTGGGCCGGGTCACCGGCCATGGCATCGCCGGCAATGCCTGCCGGTACTACCCCGCATCCATTCTCAACATCGTGATTGTGCTGCTGTTCGTTGCCAACACGGTGAACATCGCTGCCGATCTCGCGGCAATGGCGGATGCGCTCAAGCTTCTGATCGGCGGGCCGGGCTTCGTTTACGTCGTGGTCTTCGGCGTCGTGTCCGTCTCTGCGCAAATCTTCTTCGACTACCAGCACTATAGCGCGGTGCTGAAATGGTTGACCTTGAGCCTGTTCGCCTATGTCGGTGCGCTGGCCTTCGCCCATGTCGCGTGGGGGCAGGCGCTGCATGGTCTCGTCGTTCCGCAGATCCAGTGGAAGCCGGAATTCTTCACCACGCTCGTGGCGATCCTTGGCACCACGATCTCGCCCTATCTGTTTTTCTGGCAGGCTTCGCAGGAGGCCGAGGAACAGCGCATCGACGACCACAAGGAGCCGCTGAAGAAGCAGGGGGCACATGCGGATTCCGAATTCCGTCGCATCCGCGTCGACACCATCGCAGGCATGGGCTTCTCGACGCTGATCGCGCTCGCCATCATCATGACGGCGGCGGCAACGCTGCACGCCAGTGGCAAGACCGACATCGAGACATCGGCGCAGGCGGCGGAAGCGTTGCGGCCGGTCGCGGGCGCTTTCGCGGAAATCATTTTTGCATTGGGTATCATCGGCACCGGCCTGTTGGCCGTGCCTGTGCTGGCGGGCTCGGCGGCTTATGCGATCGGTGAGGGCCGTCGGTGGCCGGTCGGCCTCGCGCGCAAGCCGAAGGAGGCTGTGTCGTTCTACTCGGTGATGGCATTGTCCGCCGGGATCGGCATCGCGTTGAATTTCACGCCGATCAGCCCGATCGCGGCGCTGTACTGGAGCGCGGTGGTCAACGGCGTGCTCGCCGTGCCGGTCATGGTGCTGTTGATGGTGATGGTCCGCCGCACCGACGTGATGGGTCAGTTTCTGGTCGGCGGAGGGCTGTACTGGCTAGGCTGGCTGTCGACCGCCGCGATGGCGGTCTGCGTGGTCGCGATGTTTGCCGGAATGCTGTGATCTGAACTGAAGCGGCTCAGATGGTCGAGTGCTTCGCAGCCGTCGGGTGATTCGCAGCCTTGGGCTTGGCGGCGGATTTGCTGGACGTCTTCTGCACGCGCTTGGCGTCCCACCCGCCCGGCGGCGTCGCAACCTGAACAGCTTCGGCCGGCTGCTGCTCGGCCTTGAAGGTCTGTGCCGCGAGTTTGGCCTTGGCGAGCGAGGCAGGATCGAGCCGCTTGGCAATATCGTCGCGTTTGTTCGCGGAATCGGTGTCGCCCTGCGCTGCCGCGAGGCTGAACCATTTGTAGGATTCGGCGAGGTTCTGTTCGACGCCGATGCCGCGCGCGTAGAGAATGCCGAGATTGAACTGGCTGTCGGCGACGCCATGATCGGCGGCCTTCAAGAACCAGTAGGCGGCCGCTTTGTAGTTCGGTTTGCCGCCGCCGTCGGCTTCCAGCACCGCGAGATTGTGCATCGCCTTGGCGTTGCCCCGATCGGCCGCCTGGCGGTAGTAGCGGTTGGCGGTGTCGATGTCCTTGCGGACGCCGAGGCCCTTTTCATACAGCGTGCCGAGGCGGAACAGCGCGGGCACCAGGTTGGCCTTCGCTGCGCGGTCGTACCATTTCGCGGCTTCTTCGAAATTCGCGGTCACACCGCGGCCTTCGGCATAACGCAGGCCGATTTCGTAGGCGGCGCTCGCATCGCCCTTGAGGGCAGCGGTGCGCAGCACCGGACCTCCGATCGACTCCGGCAGCGGAGCGACAGCGCCAGTCACAGCCGGAATCGAGCCGGTAATGTCAGCGTTCGCGGATTGTGAGGGCGGCGCAACCGGCGCGATGGATGGATTGGACGCCCAGCCCGGCAGCGTCGTTGCCGGTGCGTTCATCGATTGCTTGTCGATCGGCGTCGGCGAGGTTATCGACGGCGCCTGCGGCGCCGATTGAGCAGGCGCAGGTGCGTCGTCTTCATCCGTGTCCGGAGCTTGGGCAGGGGCCGCTGGTGTCGGCACAGACGGCACCGCATGGGATTCCATCGCAGGTGCCGAACGCCCCGTCTCGCCGCTGTGCCACAGATTGCTCGCCATCTTGAAGGTACCGAGCACGATCACGAATACGCTGGCGCCGACCAGAAGCGCCCGCACCCGCGACGAGCGGGATGTGTTGGCGGATGTGTCTCTCGCGCCCGCGACAGCCCGCGCGGCATCGTTCAGCGCGGTGACGCGGGTGGCTTTCTTGGGCGAGGGTTTGGAATTGGTTTCGCCGGCCTGGGCTGCCTGCGCGGCGCGGCGCGCGGCCTGAATGAAGTTCGACGAGCTGACCGGCCCCTTCGGCTGCGGAATGTCGCGCAGTGCGCTCTCGGAATTGGCGATGCGCTCGGCCGCCGATGGTCGCGCATTGTTGCGGCTGCCGGGCTCCAGCGGATGATCCGGCGGCAGGTCGGGATCGATCGGTGAACGTGCTGCACGCGGCGGGGCCGCGTTCACGACGCCGGCAGGCGCGGACTCTCTGGGAAGTTGCGACGGGATCGGCTCCGCTTTCGCAGGCATTTGCACGGCAGGGCGCGCGGCACTCTGCAGCAATGCCGGGTTCGGCAATTCCGGCCGCGTCTGCGGCGGAATCGGCGGCGCGGCGGGACGCTGCGGCCCGGATGGCGGAACGGGATTGGACGGCGGACGTCCCTGGCGCAAATCGCCTTCGATCTGGGCGAGGCGATCGACCACATGACCAAGCGTATTGTGCACGACCTCCAGCGAATCCTGGGTGTGACGGGTCGTCTCCACCTGGCTCTGGCGCATGTCCGACAATTCGCGGCGGATCGCGTCGACGAAAGCCGAATCCGTCACGGGTGCTGCGTGCGCGGGGGCAACGTCGGGCGCGCCGCGCTGCTGCAGCATCTGCATGATCTCGGACAGGCCGTTTTCAACGCGGCCGAGATTGCCGGGCTGCGCTTCCGAGGCCTCGAGCCGCTCGAGAAGATGCGCGACGCGCTGTTCGACATGGTTGAATGACGAAGAGGCATCGCCGCCGATCTGCAGATTGTCGAGACGGTCGGAGATCGTGCGGACTGCCTTGTCGAAATGCCCGGTATCCGCGGAGGGGCGCTCGCGCTGCTCAAGCGTCGAGGTCAGCGCGGCGATGCGCTGTTCGAGCGCGGCGAACATGTCGCTGTGGCCGGCCTGCGAAAGCTGATCGACCCGCAGCGACAGCGTGCGGATGTTCTCGGACAACTGCGCCAACGCCTCGTTCGAGGCGATGTTGGCGACGATAGTCTTCAGCGCGGAAATCGCATCGTCGAGCTGGCGCAGCGTGCCGGGGTCCTGGCTCGAGCGGACGATGGTGTCGATCTTGCTGCCGAGATTGCGAATGGCGTCGTCGAATCCGGCGAGCTGTTCGGCAGGCGTCAGCGAGCGCAATTCGCTGCGGATCTCGGAGAGCGCGCGTTCGATCGCGCCAAGCGCGGCGCCATCGCCGCCGGTCTGATGCGTTTCATCGATCCGCCGGCCGAGCGAGCGGATCTCGCCTTCCAGCGATTCGATCGCGCGGCGCGGCAAGGCCTCGGTGATGGCGTGACGAATCTCGGCGAGTTCGGAGCGGAACGCGGTGATGGATTGCTCGATCCCGTCGGGGCGGCGCAGTGTTTCGATCTGGCTGGTGAGGCCCGCGATCTGGCGCTCGATATTGAGGAAACCCGGATGTTCAGGTGCGGGCGCCATCGGCGGCGCCTGAACGAAGTTCGGCGCGCTACGGTTGAGCGCCTCCTGCGCGGGGCTGACGCGGTCGAGCTCGCCCTGACGGGCGATGATTTCGGCAATCGACAGATCGAGGCCGGGCGCACGTGGGAGCGCGGGCGCCTGTATCGGAGGAGCCACCGGAGACGTCACGGGCGCTGTCGTCTGTGGTGCTGCGGCGTAAGGCGCCTGCGGGGCCGGTGCGGCCATGTGCGACAGCCGCGCGTCGAGCCGTGAAATCGCGTCGTTGAGTTGCCGGGCGACGCCATGCTCGCCGCGCGCGGCAGGATGTTGGGACAATTGCTCGACCTGACGGGCAATGGAATCGAGCCGCTGATGGATTTCGGCGATGTTGCGGGCTTCGCCGGGCGACAGCTCGCGGGGCGCGCCGGGACGCTGCGTGGCACCTGCGTCGCGCTCTCTGACGGAAGGGTCGTTCCCCTCAGCGCCCCATGATTGATGAAATGCCATGCCCTGTCCGGTACCCGACGCCGGTTGTCTGCCCGTCTTCAGTCGCTGCGCCATTGAAGAAACAAACGAATTTCCGGCGCAGGCAGACTGCCTGAAGTCAGACTTTTCCGTGTCAGGGTAAACAACGGGTTAAGGAGAGGTGTGCAGATGCGGAAAAGTTTACGCGGTACCGGGAGATAGCCGGTTCGCTGCATCCCGCTTGGCAAGCGCCTCGCCGTGCCTTAATGCAGATGCATGAATACCAAGGTGGATGCATTTGCATAAATCTTCGCGCCCCGGCGACAGCAATGGACCGATGATACGCCGCCCGTCCACCGAGGCGACGGAGGCCTGGCTGCGTCTGATGCGGGTGCGCAGTTGCGTGCTGGACGCCGTCGAGCAGGATCTGAAGAAGGCGGGGTTTCCGCCGCTCGCCTGGTATGATGCGCTGCTCGAATTGTCACGCGCGCCCAGCGGCGAACTGCGGCCGGTCGAACTCGAAAAGCAGATGCTGCTGCCGCAATATTCCACCTCGCGGCTGATCGAACGTCTGGTCGATGAAGGGCTTGCGACCCGGCGCGAGTGCAAGAAGGACAAGCGCGGCCTGTTCGTCGAGATTTCCGACGCCGGGCGCGATCTGCAAAAGAGAATGGGGGAGGCTTATTCCGTCGCGATCGAGCGACACGTCGGCTCCAAGCTGTCGGACGCGGACGCCGCAAGATTATGCGGTCTGCTCGACCGTCTGGGCTGCTGTGCCCAGACATCGCCATCCGATGCGAAAGAAGCAGCGTCTTAACAATGAGATTTTATTCACCACTTGTGTCTACGGGTGGGCGCGCCCGTTGCCCCCGGCGGCCTGCGTCGTTCACGGCGCATTTTGAGAAGGTGCCGCATGGCGCGTGACCAGATTGATATGACTCCGCTCGATTCGCGCGATGCGCTGGTCGGATGGCTCGAAGAGGGCAGCAAGCCCAAGTCCGAATTCAAGATCGGCACCGAGCACGAGAAGACACCGTTTACATTGAAGGGGCATCGCCCCGTCCCCTACGAAGGCCCGCGCGGCATCGGTACGTTGCTGGAAGGCATGCGCCTCCTGCTCGGCTGGGAGCCGATCATGGAGCGCGGCAACAGCATCGGCTTGTACGATGTCACCGGCGGCGGCGCGATTTCGCTCGAGCCGGGCGGGCAATTCGAATTGTCGGGCGCGCCGCTCGACAACATCCATCAGACCTCGGTGGAATTGGCCGCGCATCTCGCGCAGGTGCACGAAGTCGCCGAACCGCTTGGTATCGGCTTTCTCGGTCTCGGCATGACGCCATCATGGTCGCGCGAAGATATCCCGGCAATGCCGAAGGGCCGATACGGCATCATGACGCGTTACATGCCGACGGTCGGCCGCTACGGCCTCGACATGATGTACCGGACCTGCACCGTACAGGCCAATCTCGACTTCTCCTCGGAAGCCGACATGGTGAAGAAGCTGCGCGTGTCATTGGCGCTGCAGCCGATCGCGACGGCGCTGTTCGCCAACTCGCCCTTCACCGAAGGCAAACCCAACGGCTTTCTCTCCTTCCGCTCGGAAATCTGGCGCGACACCGACAACGCCCGCGCGGGCATGATCCCGTGGGCGTTTGAGGACGGCATGGGGTTTGAACGCTGGGTCGATTACGCGCTCGACGTGCCGATGTATTTCGTCAAACGCGGCGATGATTACATCGATGTCTCGGGCTCTTCCTTCCGAGATTTTTTCGAAGGCAAGAACCCGAAGTTTCCGGGCGAGAAGCCGACGCTGTCGGACTGGGCCAATCATTTGTCGACGATCTTTCCCGAGGTGCGCCTGAAGCGTTACCTGGAAATGCGTGGCGCCGACGGCGTGCCGCTGCAGCAATTGCCGGCGCTGCCGGCGTTCTGGGCGGGCCTGCTCTATGACGACGTCAGCCTCGACGCGGCGTGGGATATCGCTCGGGAATGGGATACCGCAACGCGTCAGGCCATGCGCGATGCCGTGCCGCGCCTCGGCTTCAAGACGCCTGTCGGCAAGCGCTACATTTTCGAAGTGGCACGCGAATGCTTGGTGCTGGCACACGCGGGTCTGCGTCGCCGCGCCCGTGTTGATCATCTGGGCCGCGACGAATCGCGATTCCTCGAGCCGCTCGATCGGATTATCGACGCCGGGCGTACTCCGGCGGAGGAAATGTTGACAAAATTTAATGGGGTCTGGGGCGGCTCTGTCGATCCAGTCTATGACGCCTACGCTTTTTAGAGGTATCGAAGATTTGCGACGGTTTGCCGTCGCGGCAGCGCAGCGCCTTCGCTGACATTCATCTGCGATACAGGAAAGCCGCGCTTGGATGGCAAGGGCGGCGGACCGTCCGCGGTGCCGGTCCGGTTTCTGAAAGTCATGTTGGCATGTCTGTATTTCATACTTTCAGATATTTGTTCCTGCGCCCCACACGGTGTCTGGCGATGTTTGCGCTGGCCGCGGTGCTGATGCCTTTGACAATGCCGTCACCCGCTCACGCCCAGGCCAATTTCGACCGCCCCGGTGGGGATTACGCACACTCGGAAATTCTGTCCGGCGATCCGGCGGCCTGCGCGCTCGCCTGCGAGCGGGACCGGCGCTGCCGTTCATGGAGCTTCAACTATCCGACCGCCAAGCGTGACAGCGCGATCTGCTGGCTGAAGAGCGGCGTGCCGCGTCGCACCGCGGACACCTGCTGCGTCTCGGGTGTGCGCGGCGCTGGCGTCGTCGAATTACGCAACCGCAAGATCGAGATCGCCACCGACCGTTTTGGCGGCGACTATCGCAGCATTTCGGTGCCGGCCGATACCGAAGGCGATCACTGCAAGGCTGCGTGCGAGGCCGACAACCGCTGCCGCGCGTGGACCTACGCGCGGCCCGGTTATGTCGGCCGCGATGCACGCTGCTATCTGAAGGATCGCATCAAGCCGCCACGGCGCAAGCCGGGATTCATCTCCGGCGTGGTGCGTTAACTCTCGTTCTCACTGCACCGACGAAAACGTTCGCGACAGGCGCAGGCCCGACGGCCAGTGCCAGATCGGTTGCCGTTTGGCGGCGATGTCCCATGAGCCGAGCACGGTGTCGACGCGGCCGACCAGATTGTCGACCGGCAGCAGGCCGACGCCGCCTTCCGCCACCGGCACGCGGCTGTCGGCGGAATTGTCGCGGTTGTCGCCCATCACAAACAGTTTGCCGGGCGGCACCGTGACCTCATCGGTGTTGTCGAGCGCGCCGTGGGTGCGCAGCTTGAAGAAGGGGTGGCTGTGTCCACCGGGCAGTGTCTCGGTGTAGCGAGCCGCAGGCAGCGTGCCGCCGTCTTCGTTCTCGGCATCGCCGAAGCCGTCGGCGGATACCTGCACGGGCTTGCCGTTGAGCCACAGCCGTCCGTCGCGCATCTGCACCCGGTCGCCCGGCAGGCCGATCACGCGTTTCACCCACGCCTGCGACGTGTCGCCCGGCCAGCGGAAAACCACGACATCGCCGCGCTCGGGCAGGTTGCCGAACAGCCGCGCGCTGGTCGGCACCGAAACGTTCATCGGCAACGAGGCGGTGCCATAGCCGTAAGGAAATTTCGACGCGAGCAGCGCGTCGCCGATCAAAAGCGTGGGCTCCATCGAGGCGGATGGCACGTAGAAGGGCTCAGCCAGCGCTGCCTTTGCCGCCATCACCACAAGGAATGCCGCCACGATCTCGCCGATCGCGCGTGTCCAGCCGCGTTGCGGTTTCGCCGGTGTTGCTGTCGTCGTCATGCGCCGGTCCCGCCCACGGTGATGCGGTCCATCCGCAGGGTCGGCTGGCCGACGCCGACCGGCACGCCCTGTCCGTTCTTGCCGCAGGTTCCGATCCCGGCATCGAGTTCGAGATCGTTGCCGATCATCGAGATGCGGTGCAGGTCGGTCGGGCCGTTACCAATCAGCATCGCACCCTTCAGAGGCGCGCCGACTTTGCCGTTCTCGATCCGGTAGGCCTCGGTGCACTGGAAGACATATTTGCCCGAGGTGATGTCGACCTGCCCGCCGCCGAAATTCACCGCGTAGATGCCGTTCTTCACCGACGCCAGGAT
>Ga0209952_1001195_pt1 | contig 23208 bp, 21 predicted proteins | sample ThiBiot_750_biof_2_FD_183951 | JGI IMG/M metagenome (GOLD analysis project Ga0209952, IMG submission 183951) | Wastewater bioreactor microbial communities from Cape Town, South Africa - Thiocy_cont_750_biof (SPAdes) | ecosystem: Engineered > Bioreactor > Thiocyanate-remediating >...
AATTCGAAAAAAGAAATGAAAATTAACTAAAAAAAAAACGATTCTTTTAGTCTGCCAATGTTTACTGTTCTTCGTCGTTTTTCCATTTGGTTGACGATGATCGGCGAACAGATTATACTTAGGTAATAATGAGTTTCGGTTTTTTTTTGTTTGTTCGTTTATTTTATTTTTCATCTTATAAGACAAACTCAATCGATAACTGCACAATCAAGTGTTTATTTAATGTTAGTTGGAGCTGTGATTGCAGCGAGTGATGATTTAGCTTTCAATTGGTTTGGATACGTAGTTATTCTGATGAATAATTTGTGTACTGCTGCACAAGGAATTGTGATTAAACAGAAATTAGTTAATAAAGTAAATAAAAACAGTGGGAAATCGAAACGATTGAGGGCATATTATTCAATACATAAAATAACATACGTATATTCGACCTATTTTTAACTCTTTTCTCCTTCGTTTTGCAGGAATTCAATCAAAATGGTCTACTGTTTTATAATTCATTTGTTGTTCTTGGGCCTGTGATTATTCTAACACTTTTTACTGAAGATATCGAAAAAGTATCGACAATTCGAATTAAAATTTAGTTTTTCATGAAAAATCGAAAAAACACTTCTAGATTTGGAAATATGATCGATATACTGATATTGGTTTTATTTTTGCTTTTCTTTGTTCATCATTGATGGGTTTCTTGCTGAATTATTCGACAATGCTTTGTACAAATTATAATTCACCATTGACAACGACCGTTGCTGGTGCATGCAAAGTGAATATTTTCGTTTTTATTTTTGTTGTTGTCAATATCTCTTTCTTGGCTCTCGTTTTAAGAATATGTTTGTAACGTATCTCGGCATGATTGTTGGCGGTGATTATATTTATTCACATGTGAATTTTCTTGGTTTAAATCTCAGGTAGATAGAAAATAGAGAAGCCATAAAGGAAATTATTCGAAGACTTTGAAAGAAAATAAAAAACGTTTTGTATTTCGTTCTTTACTTTAGTGTTCTTGGCAGCATTGTTTATTCGTGGGTGACATTCACACGAAAAACACCATTGACAACCCATGGAAATAATCCAACAACAAATCCGAATGAAAATCGAAAAGATACCCATAGTATTGTCTAACAAAACGAAACAATCATGTTATTGCTATGCTGAAACATCTAATTATATTTCTATGCGAACAAATTTGACAACGAGAAAAATCAATTGTGAGCAATCAGAAAATCCCAAAAACGGTATTTTCTTTTCATTTTCTAAAACTTCTTTCGTTTTAACGCAATAATCTCATATGATTTTTGTTTTCTTTGACAAGAATAAAATTTCGAACGAATATTTCTACTAACATGTTGAGACGGCTTCATTGTTTTCGTATTATTTTTCTAAATCAAAATTTTCTTTTCTCGTTTTGTTTTTCTTCCGTTTTTTCTTATGCTTTTATTTGTTTTTATTATTTATATTTGATAGTGATTTGAATGAATGTGACGAATAATGTTTTTTTTTCTTTTCCTTTTTTTTCTATTCTTCATTTGTTGAATAAAATAGTTACAGAATGCAAATACAACAAGGAATTTTATTGATATTTGATTTCGGAAATACGGAATGAAACAATTTAATATGAACGAGAACAACAAAGCAAGTTTCTGTTTTTTTTTCAATCAAACATTGGATTTATATGATGGAGACAACAATCGTTTCTTGTAAGTTTTACAAAGAACTTATTTAATTACTAAAGAAAAAGAAAACGAGCAGATTTATTTCGAGATAAATCGTTGTCTGCGTACGCATCAAGGTCTTCGCTTATATAAGAAAAGAACTAGATATTAGACTTATTGCTTTTTTCACAGAATGTCATATTGTAATCGATCATTTCTTTTTTCAATTACATCTCCAATACCAGAAATAATTATCTATTTATGAAAAATGACTGAGTAACGAATAATTTTTCTATATAAAGATATTGTCATGGGATTTATAATTACTGTCAATGCACAAACAACTACAACTTCATATCCTACAATGTTTATGAACTATACGATTGATTACGAAGACTTCAATATAACTGATTGTATTGCAACAATCACTACTTCAACAACAACTAGTAGTAGTACTACAACAACAACGACAACATCAACAACAACATTAACAACAACCTCAACAAAAACAACAAGTACAACATCAACCACAACCACAACAACAAGCACAACATCAACTACAACAACAAGTACAACAACAACAACAACATTAACATCAACATCAACAACGTAAGTATTTATTTCGAAATAAATATTAAACATGTGTTTCCCTTTTGTTTATACAGAACTATGAGTACAGTAGCACCATCCGTATTTACTCCTGTTGTATGTGCTAATCAAACAATGGGTTCTTCATGCAATATATCATCCGATCCATGTTCACTTGCGCAACCATGTTTAAATGCAGCTACATGTTATCCTAATTCGAGTATTCCAGTTGGTTATTCTTGCGCATGTGTGTCAATATTTTATTCAGGTATTAATTGCGAAAATGATCTTCGTGTATGTCAACCAAATGTTAGTTGTTTAAATGGTGGTTTCTGTGATGAAAATGCGACAGTTTTAATATGTCAATGTCCAACAGGTAAAACTGGTACATATTGTGAAGCTGAAGTCGATATATGTGGAAATATAGATTGTAAAAATAATGCTCGATGTATTTCAAAGTATGGTAATTGGTCATGTTTATGCATTAATACTGATTATTCGGGTACATATTGTGAAACGAAATCATCGAGTTTAACTGTTAAAGAAACATTTTCACGTTCGTTTTCTGCTGTTGCTATTGGTTGTATTTCAACCGTGATTGCATTCTTCCTTATTATGGATATATTAAAATATTGTTTTAATATTGATCCAATTGATAATAGTGTTCGATTTCGAAGAACAAGATATCCACATAGACATAAACATCGTTCACGAAAAACGCCAATTTCAGTCATCGAACGGCCTCAATATATTGACGGATAAGACGAAGAAGAAAAAAAGAACTCTTTTTATTTGATTTCCAAGAAAATATGTTGAACTTCTCTGTTTGTTGATCATCAATACAATACTCGACCTTTTCATCTAATCATTTCTCCTAACATCCTGGCCTTTATTAAATAAATAGAAAGCGAGAGAAAGAAAAAAAAATGTTCATCTTAATAAATAACAGACATTGCATGAAATCAAATAATTAGTTTCAAAAGTAAGTAATACATAGATCGTCATTTTTTCTGTTTCATTATCTTGATTTATCTATGTCAATCTCTAACCTAATTTTCTACTTTAATGATACACATTTTTTTTTGTTTATTCAATGGCTTAGAGTTCGAAATACAAGAAGAAACAAAAAAAGAGAAAGTACCTATCATGAATGCGAGAAGAATGAATTTCATCTGATCGACACTGTTGTTCTTCTTCTTATCTATACGCCGCGCCATTGTCCAAGGTGAACGAACAATCGTCAAAAATTACTCGTACTAATTGCAGCAGTACGAGAAAAGAATAGAGGAGAGAGAGAGAAAAAAAGAAGAAGAAGAAGAAGATCGTTTAGATTGATCAATACTTGACATTTGTGACACAGTTGTGGTCAGTTAAATCGAACAATAATATGGCATGTTGTTTATGTGCGAAATATTTACTTCTATTCTTTAATTTAATTATTTGGGTAATAATAATACGAAAAAAAAAGAACACAACGATAGTTTCTTCCGTTTTTGTTTTTTTTTCTCTTCTAGTTATCTGGTGGAATATTTCTAAGTTGTGGAATACTTGTTCTATACAAACGTGATCTTCATGAACTATTCGCATTATTATCCTATGATTCATATTTAATACCATCATTTTTTAATATCGCTTATATATTAATCGGTGTTGGTACACTTGTTTTTGTTGTTGGTTTACTTGGTTGTTGTGGTTCAGTACGAGAATCGAAACTTTTACTTGGACTTGTACGATCCTATTTTGATTGTTTTTCATTTCGAATCAATTCATTTTGTTTAGTATGTTTTCTTTATAATTCTTGTTATGGGTGGTGAACTTGTCGTTGCTATGTATACTGTTCTCTTGGGTGATGAATGGGATACGAAATTACCCAATACACTTAAACGACGTTTATTAACATATAATTATACTGTTCCTCAACGATTCGAATACGATCTTGACATTATTCAGAAACAAGTAAGATTCAAATTTGTTTTTTTTGTTTAATTATCTAATTCGATATGAACCTAGTTTGCTTGTTGTGGAATCGATGGTCCAATTGATTTTCATAATAATATGGACTACAAACTATCGAATAATCATTTGCCATTATCATGTTGTCATCAATTGATTAATGGTATTTGTCTTGAAAGTGATTCGTATCGGTTAGGTTGTTTTCAAATTATAAATGAACATATACAAATCTATTCGAAATTAGTTGTTATTGTTGGTGTTGCCATTGCTTTATTCGAAGTAAATTGTCGAGATGTAGCTTGTTTTTTTTGTTTCTTTATAAATTTGACTTTCTAGTTAATTGCATTGGGCATGGCCGTATGTGTTTGTCGAAATACAACTGATGAAGATGAATTTGATTGAAAAACTAAAGAGAAAAAAAAGGAATTTATTGTTTGTTTTCGAATAAATCATTTTTTCCCGAGATCTGTATGTGTGCATGTGTGTGTTTTTTGTATAAGAATAGAGAAAGAAAAAGAAATATTCAGTTGCTTTCAATCATGTCAAATAATCGAATGAATTTAATTTAATATTCTAACATTTCAAGAGATAGATTATTCAAATCTTTCTTTCTCTTTCGATAAATATTCATAGAAAATAATCTATGTAGATAATCAAGTATCTTTCTTTCTCTCTCTCTCGCTCGCTCGTTCGCTCGAACATGCGCTGTGACAAAAAGTTGTACATAAATGAAACGAATCCAACAACAAAAAAAAAATTTACATGAATAAAAAATCAGTACGAGGTCACATAATATGATGATGACGCCAATATAGAAAAAGAGATCGTGTATGCATAATCAATTAGAAGGCAAAAAAGTTCGTAAATTTCGAGAATTAACAGAAGAAGAAAAAAGCCGAAATCATGTCATGTCGATTAAAAAATGTTGAACTGTGAAGCTTTTCTCTCATTTTTTTTTTAAATATTCTTTTTCTTGTTTCATCTCTTAATACAACTATTTCAAGAGCCGAACAGGAGCTCGTGTCCGCTTGCTCCGTTATGTATGCAAATAGTATGTATATTCATTTTATTGCATTCAGTTTATGATAATTCCTTTTTTTCTCTTACACATATTCTCTCTCTTGTCGTCGTCTTCTCCTTTTTTTTCGTCGTCACTTTCTCGAGTTTTCTCAACCAGAGCAAGACGAAACATCGTGACGACGATGATGATCAACAATCGACTTTCAATTCAAAATTTATCCAAGGTACTCAATCTCAACATGCTCGTGAATCGTCGTCATATGGAGACATCTATGCTGAATACACGGCTGTTTGACAGTTCGAAGTGAGTAATTTAACACGATTCATCAATATTACGAGATGTCCTATCAACTGACTAGTAAATAGCTATTCATTCCATTAGTACTGACAACGACTTGTCACATTTATTAATCGTTCGTATGTGTGCTTCGTTTTCTTCGCGAACGGAACAATTCGTGCGTGTTGAAAACAAAAAAAAACGACGCGAGCACTTGTCGTCTAATCAATTGAAATTGATCTATTACTTTTGAATGAAGACAGATGGAACTGTTTCGACGAACATCACTGTCTCTCTCTCTCTCTCTCTCGATGTCAGATGGACAAGAAGTTAAATATCTCTTTAGAGAAAAACAAAACAAAAATTGTAATTTAATCTTTCATTTGTCGTGCCTTTTTTTTCCTGACATGAAGATGAACGGCAAACACTTTTAGCCATTCTATTTGAACAATTTCTTTCGTTTTTTCAAAAACAAAACCGAAGAAATCGACGCAATTGATTGACAAATATTGAATTTTTTTGAAGAAAAATTAATATCCTTTTTACACATATCTAGATATCGCGTCTAATTAAAATAAGTCAATCTTTTCTGTATTCTTATTTGAAAAATGTCTGTCACGTCTTTATCTCATGTCTCCTCCCTCGGTTCATCTGCTCGGAATATATGATTGATAGTCTTGTCAGTGTGTATGTTGTTGTTTTTTTCGTTATGCTTGTCGGCAGCTTAGATAGTTTCAAATATATGTTGAATATTCTTGACTTTACTTTTCTTCTTACTGTCATGATCATCTCAAGACGAAACGAAATCCGATCGGTACTCATTGTTATGCACAGACTCTTTTCTCAATCGATGAGCACATTAGCAAATAATCATTTCGACCAATAAGAATTCATTTCAAAATTTAATAAAAAAGAAAACGAAGAAAAAGAAAACGAAAATTTGTTGTTTTTCTTTTTCATCATCATCAAAAAACGAGCGTGCAGCACATTGAAATGTTTTCATTCGATTGAATATGTGTCTCTAATTCGATTAGAGTTCGCTTGACTAAATTTAAATTTCGAAATGTCAACAATCTGTGTATCAGAGCTATAAAAAAATATTTATATGAAAACTAATGTTGATATCTAATAGAAATATGATCGATGCCGCGTTGTTTGAAGACTAGACACAGTGAATAAGAGCGAGAGAAAAAGAAAACTTCGGGATCAAACAACGGACAAGTGTGTAGAATAACATTAGCAAGATTGTGTTGAATAAGATGCACAGAGGTTTTTTTCTTTTTTTTCTTCTTCTTCTTCGTCTTCGATGTCAATGACATTGATTGTCATCAAACAGGAAACGAAGAAGATTTGCATATATGCAAAAGAAGATAACTGTCTGATCACGCACTTATTGAAAAACAAAACGAATTGGAACTCTTCGAAAGTTTCAATGTTTATTCTTCATATTTTGATATTAATTCTAACAATAGTCTCTTGTGACTTGGCACGCGCGTTGACATTTGTGTATTGTTATGTTTCATTCAAATTTCTTTTCTATTTTGTGTGTTTCGTCTTATATTTGTTTAAAAGGTGGGCAAGTGGCAAATGTTGATTATTCGAGTGGATGTGCGTGATGCTCATTTTCAAGGTGTCGAAGACGAATTGAAATTGAGAAATCCATAGTGAAAAAAGGTCATCGATATTTATTAAAGTGTGAAAGGATTAGTTTTAGCTCTCCGATAAGTGAATATTTCGAGAAAGAAAGAAGTAACCAAATCGTCATATGTCAATGTTTTAGGAGTTTTTTTTTCTGTATTAATTTCATTAACCTTATTTCCTTTCGAATGTTTCTGATCTTGATTAGTTAAGTAGAATGAAAGCAAGTGAAGCTAATTTCATTTTTTGATTAGTTAGATATATGTATGTGAACATGTTGATGTACGAGACTTGTCTAATGAGACTATATATTTATATTCGGATGTCCCACTGATCTGACCATCTGCTTGATGTTTAACAATTCTTCTTCTTCAGTTTTTTTTTTACTATTTTCTTTTCAATCGATCGTCAATTGTCGATCGTGGTGAGGACACAGGAAATGTCTTGTGTACATACATACGATTAGATTCATCAATCACGCAATGGTAACGACAAAGAATGAGAAAGAGAAAAAAAATCGATCGAACCAATGAAAAAACACCAGTTCGATGTCGAGTTGATCAATCCACCAACCAGTTCGTCTGGGTATTCAGAGAAGAAAAAAAAAGAGGGAGAAAGAAAAAGAAAAATCTATCTTGTCATCGTCGAATGTATGGCGGAGAGAAGAGAGAGAAAATGAGAGAGACAGAGAGAGAAAAAAGACTCCTTGACAGAAGAAGCATCGGACGGCGGCAAATCTGAATTTCATTTGCATTAAAAACTGATTATTATTATCCACGCGAATACAACATTGCTACTGCTCGCTTTTCTTTTTTTTCCTCCTCTTCTCTATTCTCTTACATATTGATATTCAAATAATCCAACGTTTCACAGTTGTGTTATTTTTTTTTCAAGCACCGATTTTCAGTTTGTGCTAATTGAAATCTGATTATTAATTCAATTGAGAGGAAGAAGAAGAAAAAAAAAAGAAAATAAAGAACGAAAAACGATTACGTATCATGGTGAGTTACAAATCAACGAACTAACTAGCTAACTAATTTCTTAATCAAGAAACAATTTAATTACAAACAGACGACAGACAAAAAGAAAGCCCTACATTTTTCTATTTTTCTTTAGTTTTAAATTCTTCGAACATATTCGAACATGTCAGCATCACCACAACCACCGCCAACTTCATCGGCATCGTCCGTCGCAGCAGCCTACGCACTGCACCATCATCATATTCACACACATCATCACATACATCCGTTTCATCAACAGCATCATCATCATCTCGACAATCCGAATACATTCTTCTATCCTCCAACATCCTCGGATTCATCATCGAATGATCTTCTTCTTCAACAAACAGATATCAAACCAGCCAATTCATATTTATTTCCTAATCCCAAAAGTCTTTCTCCATCACCAACAAGTCCAACATCGAATGTTCCAACACCATGGCCTGTCATTATGCAACATCATCCACACAAACAACATCCATTATCGATCGAAGATTATTGGCCATCGAATCCTTCGAATTATTATCAACCAGCAACATATCATCATCATCCAAATTATCTTCCTAATCCTCAATTTCTTCCGTCAACTGAACATGAACAACATTTTCATTCGAATCAACCAGCAACATCATCAAGTAATTCGGGTCTGATCGATGAAAGTGAACTCAATCTTTTGCCATCACGTTCGACGAATCTCGACGATGATGAACATCAATTACATATCGATAACAATGATTTAAATCGATTTTCGAAACAATTCAAACAACGTCGTATTAAACTTGGTTATACACAAGCCGACGTTGGCCTTGCTCTTGGCAATCTCTATGGAAATGTTTTTAGTCAAACGACAATCTGTCGATTCGAAGCATTACAATTAAGTTTTAAGAATATGTGCAAATTACGTCCATTATTACAGAAATGGCTTGAAGATTCCGAATCACAAACGGGCACAACCAATTCAATGGAGAAAATAGCAGCGAGCGGACGTAAACGAAAGAAACGTACGTCGATTGAAGTCAGTATTAAACAAGCACTTGAATCACATTTCGCTCGAAATCCCAAGCCAGTCGCACAAGATATAGCTCATCTAGCTGATCAATTACAATTAGAAAAAGAAGTCGTACGAGTCTGGTTTTGTAATCGTCGACAAAAAGAAAAACGTGTCACACCACCATTAACTAATGGAAATGCGTCGGCATCGAATCATCATCATCAACATAATAATATGAAAAGTCCAAGTCCATCATCAAGTCCAGTCGGTGGTGGAGAATACTATGATTATCATTATCCGACACATTTGTAACAATTCTTCGAACTTTTTTCTTTTTTTCGAGTTCAACGTTTTTTTTTTCTCTTCTCTTCTCTTTTTTTTTCGTCTCACTTGTTACACACTTTACACAGTGTTTTTTCTTCTTCTTCATCATCATCATTTCTTTTGCTGCTGCTGCTGCTTTTCTCTCTCTATTTTGTGTGATATTTGGTCAAACAAAATAAAACTCATTTTCTCCGGCTAAATAATCATCGACCAGATGGAAGGATGTATCAGCTGGAATGTGACTTTATTTATATATTCAATTTTCTTTCTTTTCAACTAAGATTGAAGTCAACTCTCATTGAAGATTATATTTGCATCTCAATCAGTATGTGTGTATGTGTGCTTATTTTGTCTCTTTTTTGACATATGTTGATCATCTCTGATGCATTGAAAAATCAAACAAAGAAATTGACATTCAATTGTGATTTTTGTTTTTCTGTTATTCACGGTTAGGTGAAAGAGTATCAATCGCTGTTTTCTTCTACAGTGTGAAATTCAATAAGCAAGAAGAAGAAGAAAAAGAGAAAACGACGAACGAAACGATACACACATAACATTGATATTCTCTTTGAATATTACAGCGTCTGTTCCGGTTCCGTTTTCCATGAAAAGTTCAAGCCGACAGAATGTGTAACAAGATTATCATAAAGATTTTCAACAATTGAGAACCTGTGCGTGTGTTATTAATCTTTGATCTATGAGGAAAAAGCATCATGCATTCGAGACAACAATTTTAATCAAATTAAATAGAAAAGAAAACACACATCGACACACGATATAAGAAGACAAAAAAAAACGAGAGAGAGATCACTTGATTATTGATAAGTTTGAACATATTAAATATATATGAAATCATGTCTTATGTCATGATCAAGTAACTTTTTAAATAATATGCAAATTTGATTATCTAATAATATATTGATCAATAGAGGTCAGACTTGTCTTAGAAAGACAAAAAATTAATTAAGAAAAAACTGAATTGCTTTGCCTGTTCGTGTGATTTTCCGCCACCATTTGTTATCAAATTTATTTAATAAAATCATTTAATTTATTATTAATTATTAGTTTGCTTATTAAACCAATTAATTCTTCTGGATGATTCATTCTCAAACGACACATAGTTTTCGTTCGTTGATTATTTTTTTTTTTCGTTTCGTTTTTCAATGACAGCAACATCAGAAACGGTTGATTTATTCACACCTATCTTCAAACATTTTCGTCGATTACCTGCGAACGATTGTTTTACACAAGCTTATTCAATAACTAGTCATCCAACATTATTTCAACAGTATTCACTCAATGAATCGACCAGTGATTATGATCTAGATTCGCTTGGTCTTCGACCGATTTCAACTTGGTCATTGTATTCATGTGATTTTTGCGAAGGTTTATATTTTCTTTCGAATCCATTTACTAATGACGGGCAAGTTCAATGGATTGATCGATGTATAGATAAATATTCTCGACAGAATAAAACAAGTGTCGGAGACAATTACGAAAATGAACATTTAGCTCGATTACGTTGGGTGACATTAGGTTATCATTATGATTGGACAAATAAAATTTACAAAGATAATGATCAAACAAAAATGCCCGATGAAGTTGAGAAATTATGTGAAATTATTATGAAAGTTATTTCGTCAAATACGAGTTTGTTTGTTTATTTGCCTTTTGAAATTTGTAAATTTTCGTTCTCTCAGATTGTTCAATGATGAAAGCTGAAGCAGCAATTATCAATTATTATCATCATAATTCAACACTCTGTGCACATACGGATCATTCCGAGTATGATGCTCTAACTAAACCATTAATATCATTTTCATTTGGCAATGCCGCTGTTTTTCTCATTGGTGGTCATACGAAATCCGAATGTTCACCGTCGTCTGTTCTACTTCGTTCGGGTGATATTCTTCTTATGACAGGCAAAAGTCGTCTTTGCTATCATGCTATTCCTCGTATTCTAGTCGATTCAAATTTTCAAGAGAATTTCTCGAATAAATTCGAGTCAATTTCTTGGAGTTATATTCATGATAAACGTATCAATATCAATGTACGACAAGTCTATGATTAAATACATATATACATATAAAGAGTAAAACGAAAAGAAAAAAAAAATATATATATACGAGAAACATTCGAAAGTATTTAACGAAAAGAAAAACGAAAAACGAGAAGAGAAAAGAACAAAGGTATGCATGGCATGTGGTTTCTCGCATAGCAGCAAACGCGTAAAAAGCATAAGAGAAGAAGAAAAAACAAGCATGATTGCTTCTGTTCCTCTTCGATGTATTCCTTGTCGATAATGTCAAACACGCGTCGCTGTCATTGCTGTTTTTCGGCAATGAAATAAAAAAAAAAACTAAGAACGAAGTATGTACACAAAAAAAGGCTCGCTCTCTCTCTTTCTTTTTTTTATTTTGAAAATATTTTACGAAATAAAAACGATTAATTATTCGATAGGTATTATCAAAATATTTTCGTCTTTTTTTTCAGATAATTTTTTTTTCCCAAAAACAAAAAACGAAACACGCACAAGCATGCCGGTTTTTATAAGTGGTAAGAAGAAAAGTGATGAATATTGCTGTCGAGTATTTACAATGGACGCTGAACTACAATTTACAATCGAAGTAAGACGCTTAAATTTAAAGAAGAAATCAAACGAGAACAATATTTACGACTTTCGTTTTGTAGGCAACTGGTAAAGGTCATACATTGTTTTCTCTTATTTGTCAAACAATTGGCTTACGTGAACATTGGTATTTCGGAATCAAATTCTTAGATAAGATATCTAATGAATGGACATGGTTACAAATGAATAGAAATGTAAATAAAAAACAAAACAAAAGAAAGAGTAATTTATTTTGTTTTTTTTTTCATCGAACGAAGATTCTTTCTCAACCAATACAAATCTCACCTAAACTACCTGATTGTTCACCTGTAGCTGATAATTGTAAAGCACAATTACTACGTTCTCCACCGACATCTCCATCGACATCAACATTAAGTCTTCCATCACTAACTACAACTCACGGTCAACAATGTCTGAAAGGCACATTAGAATTTTATTTTGTTGTCAAATTTTATCCCGAAGATATAACACAAGAATTAATTCAAGATATAACTCGACATCTTTTTTATTTACAAGTCAAACATGATATTCTCAATATGGACATTTATTGTCCACCGGATACAGCCGCTCATTTAGCTTCACTATCTCTTCAAGCTAAAGTAGAATTTTCAATTCGAAAATATTTCTTCAACAAATGTTTTCTCTTTTGTTTTTGTCAATTAAGTTTGGTGATTATGATCAATTAATCTCGTCATCGGACAGTCTAAATCTTGAAAGTGAAGCTCTTCTACCATTATCTTGTTTTCAAAAAATCGAATTATCTCGGTCCGATTGGTTCGATCGAATTGTATCTCTCTGGCGTACACAAGCATCATTAACACGTGAAGAAGCTGAACTAGCCTATTTAAAACATGCACAAGATCTCGACATGTTCGGTTTATCGTTTTTCGAAATTTCAAAAATGCAAGGCGCCAATAAATCAACGACATTATGTCAACCAATCGATACGACAACATCGATAACAGCCGATCTTTGGCTCGGCATCGATTCATTAGGCATACGATTCTATAAAAAGAATAAACTTCGACCTGAAGTCTTTTTCTCTTGGTGTGATATTAAATCGGTAACTGCTCATGATAAAAAAGTCATTTTAAATATGACCGGAGAGAAAAATGCAACATTTGCTTTCTATGCTGCGAAATCATCTGTTAGCAAAGAAGTAAAGAGCTCTTTTTTTTGTCTCTTAATTTTCTTTTGTATAATATGATTTGTTAGATCCTTGATTTAGCAACGGGCAATCATGAATTGTACAATCGACGTCGTCGTGAACAATCAATTGAAATCCAACAAATGAGATATTTCGAAGAACAACAACAGAAAGTAAACATTAATGTCCAATTAAAATCTAAAATAACCACAAAATCTTGACTTTTGCCTAGGAAAAACTACGCACCTATGCGCGTGAACGCGAACTTCGTCTCAAAGCTGAAAAAGAACGCGATGAAATTCAACGAAAATTTACCGATTATCAACAACAGATGAATCAAGTTCATGATACACTTGTATGTTAGCAAAGTGATCTTATTATTATTATTATTTTTTCTCTTATTCCAGCTTAAATATCAAGAAGCTGCTGAATTATTAGCACGAAAAGCTCATATTAGCAGTGAAGAAGCTCGTTTACAAGGCGAAAAAGCTTTGGAAATCGAAGCACAATTAGAACGATGTAAATACGAAATGAATCGAGTATGTTTCTTTTTTTCTTACGACAAATCGAGAAAATGATTTTTTTATTTAGAATGAAGAAGAAAAACGATTGTATGCTCGACAAATCAATGAATGTGAACAGATTATTTCCACTCTGGTTAATGATTCAGTTAAAAAGTAAGTTCAATGAACAGAGAATTACATATTTTTCATTCATCATCTTCAAACAGTAATAATGCATATAATCTATGTCGTTGTGCTGAAAATTCTTTTCTATCAACAAATGTCGAACAGCGGTTTGTGAGCTAGATAAACGCAAATCTAAACCTATCGGACATTGAAAAACTAATTTTAACTAATACATTTTGTTTGTTTTCTCGTGCTTTTCTAAAAGAAAAAAACATTGTTTTATTTTGAATAGTCGAAAAGAAGCGGAAGAATTGAAATTAGAAGTAGCTAAATGGCGTGTTGCCGAAGCAGCAGCACGAGAAAAACTCCTATCCATAACACAATTGAATCAATCTATAGCAATGAACAATGCAACAACTCATGCACAAAATAATCATCTTCAAACATCACCACGAGCATTATCTCCACCACCAGTAAATTAAAATCAATCTATTGATAAACAAGAACTTTTTTCCTTCTTCTCTCTCTCTATTAGTATCGACAAAATGTTCGAACACAAGAATCGAATACAATCGATGACAATCGAATTCATCTCGTTGATAAACAAACCAAACAAGCTCAATTAGCATTACAATTACAAGACTTGAAAAATGTCATACAATCAAGAAAAATTGAAGATCGACAAACACCTCTCGATAAAGCCTATGAAGAAAATCTTGCTATTGGTGATAATAAATATTCGACTATACAAAAAGCGAGTTCAGGAACAGCATCGAGACGTATGGCGATGTTGCAGGATTTGTAATTAATGTTTATAAAGACATTGCTTTTATCGTTTTCGGTTTTTTTGTTTGTTTGTTTTACAATATCATTATAATAATAATAAAAAATGACAGTGAGAATGTTGGGATATCGGATGTTATGATTGTTCAGTTTTGTTTACATTCCAATGCATAAATAATTTTCGATGACGTCAAAATAAAACCTTATCAGATTTACTGGATATTTTTAATTGCTGTCTTTTCTTAATTGGTAACTTACGTTAGAAAAATAAATGATGTTATTTTTTTTGCGTAGTTTTTTCTTTTCGTTAAATTAATATACTTGATTTTAGTCTCATTAATGTATAAAAAGAAATCATTGATATTATTTGATTAATGTGAATATTTTCAATGACGAATAAGCAAAATATTTTGAATTCATTCGTTTTCTGTAAAATATCTTTCATAATAAAAAAGCGAACGATGCTAAAAATCTGTTGTTTTTTATTTCAAAATGTTTTCTCAAAATCAACTGCATTTTTTGTCACAAACTGTAAATTTCTGAACACGATTATTTTCTTGATTGACAACATACAGATTATTCTCATTATCAAATGCTATACCACTAGGTCCATTTAATTGATTGTCATTATCACCTTCCACACAATCTCCAACAACAAGTTCACCTTCGGTCGAATCCTTTAACCAACGTACTATTCGATGATTCATATAATCTGCAATATAAACAGTTTCATGTTGATCAACACATATTCCATACGGATATGACAATTGTTTTAGACTATCGCCTTTTCCATTACCGCCAGCAACGACGATACCTTCTTTAGCACCTCGAATCCATTTCATTACACGATGATTTCCCGTATCAGACACATAAATCGACTCATTTTCATCGACAACAATGCAACGTGGTTCATTCAATTCATGAAGACGTCCACCTTGTCCATTACCACCAGCCACTAAAAGACCATCATTATCTCCCATTCGCCATCGTCTTACTTCATGTTTACTATTATCACCAACATAAAGATCGCCATTTTCGTTCATTGTTAAACATATACAATGAACATTCGAAATAATTGTTTCACCTTCATTTGGATTTTGTCGACACCATCGAACTACTCTTTTATTATCTCGATCAGCAATTATAAATGCACTATTCGTACGATCGATAATCACATCCGATGGATGATTCAATTGATTATTTTTACTACCTTTTCCATTACCACCAGCTACAATTTCACCTTCGGTTGCATCCGTTTTCCATTGAACAATACGATTATTCCATAAATCTGCAACATAAATATTCTGATCATCATCTAAGGTAATGCTATGTGGCATATTGAATTGATTTAATTGATCACCTTCGCCATGTCCTCCAGCAATTGTAATTGCATTCGAATTCCATTTTATATCAATAGAACATTTCGGTTCTTTCGCTTTGATAACATCGAGTTTTCGAATCAATATCGAATCTTCTTTTATTTCAATATCATTCGATCGATCGAGTTCTTCTTGTAAACAATTCAATTCAAATTTTAAATATTTCAAATGAATTTCATTGAAATCATTCTCATTTCGATACTCTCGCATTTCATTTGTTAGCGTATTTAATTTCATATCGATCTTGGCAACACGTTTATTAATATATTCATAAATTGTATCTCGTGCTTGTTGAGCTGTTTGTTGTATGAGTTGAATCGAATTTTGTTCCCAATGATTTATTCGTTTGATGAATAAATGTTCATCGGGCTGTTGTTGATATTGAGTTAATGTTTGTTTGAAAATATTTCGATAATCTTCAATATCATCTAGTGCTTGAGCAATTTGCCGATTGTGATCAGCCAAATGAGGAAAACAAAATGATTGTCCACAACCTTCGCATTTGTACATTGCTTTGCCTTTTGTACAAGTAAAACATTTGGTTTGAGCATGATTAAGACTCGAAGCCATTTGAAATAGTAATAAAAAATATACATCCTATGATAAGAAAAAGATATGTGTGTGTGTGTGTTTTTAAGTTGAATATTCTAGCGTCATCTATTTGTTAAGTAGTCTCATTTTTGAAGTTCGTTGTTAAGTAATGTTTGAGGTAAATGAATGAACAAGTATTCGTCACAAATAGTTTATACAAACGATGCTTGACGATCCACGTACGAAAGCTCGAACATTTCTCGAAGAATCATCGATTATTTCCGAACTCGAAGATGTTCTCAATCATCTTGTTTACGAAAAACCCGATGATCTTCATGGTTTTCTTGTATGAATTTCATGAAAATCATCATCATTATTATTCTATTCTTGTTTTTCTTTCTGTCAGGCAAATCATTTTTTGGATCAATGTAAACAACCACAAATTGCATCGTTGACTTTGAGACGACTCATGGGTCCATCGAGTGAACCATCGATACATATTGATTTAACAATTTCATCGAGAAATCGAACTGAAGTAGCGAATTTATTCTTCCTAATGAAAAAACAAACTTTGTTTATCTGTTGTATAGCGACGTAAAGGTTTAACAGTAAATTTACTATCGAATAAATTAAACACACAATTAGTTAGTCAATTAGAAGCATTGGGTAGTTAATTGATAACATGTTAATCTATCAAATTTGTTCGCTATTTTTCTTCTAGTCGGCTCAACAAAATTGAAAAATATCCTTAATCGAGTGAATTTATTCGATCACATGCATATTGACGAACTTCTCGCGTAGGAATTCATTGATTAAAACAAGACAAGATTTCGTTGATTTTTCTTTAGAAATTTTCGTTCGGAACATACTAATGAAATGGTACAATTAGCTACGACCGAATCCGAAAATACCAATCTCGAGGTAACACCTGAAGCATCGAATTTAAAAGTTCCATCGAGTAAACGTGCGCCAGCTAGTCCAGCAGCTGGTAAATCATCAGCTGCACCACCACCGAGCAAAAAAGGGTTCGTTAGTCGACTGACACATATCTTTTTAATGAAAATCTCGTCGTCGTTTTTTTCTCTAAAGAACGGGCAAAGAAGCTCAATTAATTGAAGTCATCCCTGACGAACCCGAACCATTTTCATTTGCCGGTCAAGTTCTTCTCACTGGCATTTCATTGACATGCCGTTTGATTGCTTCGGAACTTCAACAAATTAATTTCTATCGTTTTATTCAACCATCGTCTCTCTCGAATCTTTCCATGCCATTGCCAATCATACCAATTCTTCAACATGGAACAACCTATCCCGGCAAACAAGCGATTATCAAATATCTTATGCTCATACCTACGCCACAAATTGTTCACAATGAAGAAGTAAAATTCATTGAATTCGTTATTGTTTTCAACAGAAAAAAAATCATCATTTATGACTAGTGGATGCATAAAGTTCATAATATTATTCAAGTACTTCGTGAAACTTTATTAGCAACGAAAGGAGCTACGGTACAAATTAAAAAACAAACTATTTTCGTATTCGTTTTTTTTCTTCTTCTCAGCTTCAATCAACTTATTCAACAGATGATGGTTGTTTAGTTTTTCCGATGGATAAACCTGAACAAGGTTTCGACATTCTGCAAAATGCCGTCAATAATGTCTGTGGACCTGAAGAACATTGGTTTGATTATGCAGTTCAAATGGCTCCTTATGAAACATTCGATTATGTATTTTCAACAAATGAGCAAAAGTCAAACAAACAATCAATTATTTTTTGTTTTTAGACACGTGGCAAATACGAAATCGCCACTGGTTTAATTAAATCTGCTGATGAATTAGTCGATGTTTACGCGGATTTACTCGATGCTTATCCACGATGTATCATGCTAATCGATCCATTTCGTCATGCTGTAAAACTCGAATTGTTCTCTTTTGTTTTATCTCGTGTTTTTTTTTCGTTCAGGATAAATCATCTCTAACACGTTTAAACGATCGATTATCTCATCGATGTTACATCACATCGACTGACGTACGTCGATATCAAGATGCCGACGATATGAATACGATCAATTGTCATCTATTAAATTTTGATAACGCACCAACTTTAACGGAATTCATTCAACGAGTGAATACATTTCGTGGTAAATGATTTTCTTGTTTATTTGTTTTGTTTTGTAACAAAAAAAGTCTATTTTAAGAAAACAATTCCTCTCCCTCTTGGATTATATGAACGTGAACATCAAGAAATAGCTCAAGTTCATTTAGCTGATCTCGTATGTTGATTTTTTGATTTTGAAATTCAGTCTCTTGTATATTTCCTGATTTTCAGAGTGTTGCACTTGGTTTTCGTTTTCTCAGACTTCCCGGTATATTATCACAAGGTGGTCAATTAACATGCTCGATTCTTCAACGTTTATCTCTTATTCGTGATGAAATCGAACTTTCCAACGATGATCAATATGCTCATCCGAAAGCACACGAATTTCTCGCACTTCGAACATCGACCGATCCACTTGAACAAGAACGTACGCCTTCCGATAATCCAACAACGAGCAAAAGCAAAGATAAAAAGAAACGAACTTAATCAAATGCAGCTTCTTTTTTTTTCTTCTTTTTTGTAAAACGAAATTGAGCCGTATGTGTGAGGGTGTTTGATACATATATTTTATATAAAATTCGTTATCTTTTCGTGTGAAATGCGATAATAGCTTGGCAAAAAGAAAGAAATGAGAGAACACATAACTTTCTTTCTTTGCTTCACGCGTGCCTGTGTGTTTGTGTGTGCGTGCATTTTTTTGTTGTTGTTATATTCATTTGATAAGCAACAATTCAATGGCAACAGGTCAGTGAAATTATAATAAAAGAAAAAAGATATTAAGAAAATAGAAAGATAAATTGTTTTAGTTGAAAATCTTCTGCCAACAAATTCGGTAAGTGACGAGACATGAGATGATTGTCCGGAGAAAATATTCTACTAAGTAGATATCTAACAGGATGTTGACTATGCAGCTGCGGAAATCTTGGCAATTAATGCAGGACATTATATTCGTTTTGCATTGAATAAACCAGTTCTACAGTAATTTGTAATCGAAATCGTGATTTCCTATTTCCTATTTCATTTTCATTATTAAGATTATATAAATTCTATTTTTCAACGTATTGGTATTGGATTGTTTGGTTTGCTGATATTGCTTTACTTGTCTTGCCTTGTATTGAACGACCAGCTTATCTAACTGAAACACCAGCATGGGTTGCCGTACTCATCGAAATTCCTGCTCTCGCCATACTTGTCGCTTCGTTTCTTGTTACCATTCATTTTCAAGATAAGAAAAAACTATTGAAAGAAGCTGTATTTCCATTTATATTCGCACTTGCGTTTCTCGTAAAACGAAATCTTTTCTGTTTATTTGAAAGAAAAAAAAAACGAACGAATTCAATCTATTTAGTTAACTATTATTGATATGGTTATTTATTATTCATTGTTAGCAAATGATATCTATTATGTTCGATGGACACGACCACTTCGTGTCCTATTTCCATTTGCTCTTCAAACTGGTCAAAATGTTCGAATTGAACAAAAGATTTATTTCGTAATGATTTGTTTTCTTTTCTCACTTAGATTCGTCGAATCATTCGAAATATTCTTCGAACACTACCGAATATTGCCAATGTTATGTTCTTATTTCTTCTTTCCGTACTTACGTTTACTCTTCTCGGCGTTGGACTATTTCGAAATAAGTAAATTTTCGAATTGTTCTTACGACTACTACAAATATACAAATCGTATTTTTTTCAAGAAATATTCGATATCCAAACAATGAAACATATTTTACTTATTATTTCGATACAGCTTGGGATTTATATGTTCTAACAACCACAGCAAATAATCCCGATGTCATGTAAATAAAATCCTATTTTGTCGTTCGAACACTTCTTCGTTCGTTATTCTTAGGATGCCAGCTTTCAATGAAAGCATGCTCTATGTCATATTTTTTATGGCTTATTTATTAGTTAATTTGTATCTGTTTATGAATTTGCTATTAGCCGTTATTTTTTCGAATTATAAACAACATTTAGAAGTAGAACAAAAGCAAAAAAAAAATCATAGGTTTCTTATAATTGTTGGTTTTTGTTTTCAGGAAGAACAAGCATTAAATCATCAACGTCAATTAGATTCTCTTTTAATTGCTTTCGAACGTTTGACAACGAAACAAACATCAGCTAGAATCAATTATGAAACCTATTGTCGATTAATGGTAGCTATGAATGCAAATATGAACGAGAATTTAATCGAAGCTTATTGGATAACATTAGGTAATCCAAATAAAGAACATGGTTTAGATATCAAACAATTAAATGAATTAATATTTAACTTAAATTTCGAATTACGACCGCGAAATGGTCAAGAAACATTGTTACAAAAGTATTTTCCTAAATTCTACAAATCGAGACCAAGTCGAATTGTTATTGATTTTGTTAATACTGGGTAATTTGTTTGTGTTTGTTTGACAAAGATAAAACAAAAGAATGAAATTTGTTCGTAGATTTTTTCGTGCAATTATTAATATTTTAATCGTTGGCAATGCGATTTGTTTAGCTGTGAATTACAATGATATCGAATGGTTCTTTCTAGTTGTATTCGTTCTCGAAGTTCTATTGAAAATGTATGCTGTTGGTGTGAGAGAATATTTTCATCATCGATGGAATATATTCGATTTTACGATTGTTTTCGTTTCGACTGTATACAGTCTGACGACAACATTTGTTGAAAAATGTAAGACGAGAGTTAGCTGTTGATATTTGAACTTTTTTCTTCGATTTAGTGCAATTAAATCGAGATGTATTAGATGCAATTCTCGTCGTTCGAGTACTTCGATTAGTTAAAATCGTTGGAAACGTCAAACAGTACGTTGATCATTATACGTATTTACGATTTGAAGAAAAATCGACATTTATTTAGATTTAAAGTTACTTTTGGAACGTTTTCAAAAGTACTTCCAATGTTAATAACTTATCTTCGTGTGATGTTTGTAAGAAGTCAAAATTCTTATACAAAGAAGAAAAAAAGTTTTTTTTTGTCTAGATGACCTATTATATTTTTGCAATGTTCGGCATGGAATTATTTCAATATAAACTCGAATATATTCCAACAAATACATCGACTGATAGCTTAGCTTTCATGTGTAACAATTCTCGGCTAAATGGTTCTGAATTTGCTAGGTGATGATTGATGGACTTGAGTTTGTCTTTAGAATTGAATTGACGAGACGTTCTTTTTTTCTTCAGAGCACAATATTGTCGAAATAATTTCAATGATTATCTTTCGTCTTTAATTCTTCTCTTTGAATTAACAGTTGTCAATCAATGGCATAGTATAAATATCTTGCAAAATTTTCGGATAATTTGCATTTTTTTTCTAGTTTTGGCGTCTGGTTTTGTACTTGTAACGACTAAATGGGCACGATTATACTTTCTTATTTTTCATCTATGCGCAGTTATCGTTGTTTTAAAGTAATTAAACTCATTTTTGATAAATGAACAGAGTCAAATTTTGACTTTTCTTTAGTATTTTTACTGCTTTTGTTATCGATTCATTTTTAAATCAATATGCTCTATCTGAAAATCGAGATTTTCCATGGATGAATCAAGAGAATACTGTAGCCAAACGATTAACAGATCACAATTATCTAATATTTCGAAGGTGATCATATAGAAAATGATTTGTTCTGTTCAATAAATTTCATTTTTTTAGACATAAAAATTCCGAACATGAATCTGAAGACGAAAAAGTTCTGTCATTTAATTTTACGGAAAAAATTCGAGCATCATTTCGTCCATCGAATTATCGTCGAACATCATTAGTTTTCGAAAATGAAACCGAAAGTGATCGAGTTTTTCTTCTTCGATGGTCAGGCAGTGTGAATATCAATCCCGAAGGATTATTCAATTTAACGAAAGATATTAACTAACGTAGTAAAACATTAATTTATTCAAACAAAAACGATGTACACGCCTATAGAAATATTATTGAAGACTATTTGTTAAACAACCTAGAAATAAATTTTTTTCGAGAGAGATTATATTCGTTTGTTTTTTGTATTTACTTTGCCGGCATTGTTCTAAGCATTGTTCTTCCGGAGTGATGATTTGTCGATCAATGAGGTATAATTTATAACATAGATAGATGTGTACGAATAGAAGAAAGACGAGCATGCAAAGAATGAGATTAGAAATACGGTTTTGACCAGTAAAAATTTGAGTTTTGACTGGAAGATTATTCGATGTGTTATTCTGTATTGATGATGACATCGAAATATTAGATTCTGGAGATTGTTGTTTTTCAGGAGATTTTTGTTTTCGATTTGATTTCATTTTAACGTCTTGTGCTGTTAATCTTCGAACTACGATGAAAAGAAATGTTTTGTTTTGTTTTTCGGAATTAATTCTAATTTACCTTGCTCGTTAACTTGTTCTTCAATCGTTGAATACGCATTTTTCTCAATAAATGCTTCAAACATGAAAAATATTCGTATTTATTTAATTACAAAATACAACAGTTAACTTTGCTTACTTTTAATTAGACTATTTACACTTTTAACATATCGTATCTCAGCTGTTACACGTAACGAACTGTGCCGTGAATCTTCTTGTATCATACAAAATTGTGT
>Ga0209952_1001212_pt1 | contig 23033 bp, 22 predicted proteins | sample ThiBiot_750_biof_2_FD_183951 | JGI IMG/M metagenome (GOLD analysis project Ga0209952, IMG submission 183951) | Wastewater bioreactor microbial communities from Cape Town, South Africa - Thiocy_cont_750_biof (SPAdes) | ecosystem: Engineered > Bioreactor > Thiocyanate-remediating >...
AACATATTAGTTCGAGAGTGAAAATTGCTTAAATAATCAATCGATTCAAGGTGCTACCACCAACAAGCGAGAATAACTGAAGTAGTGGCGCTTTTTTCTTCCTCAGTATATACACACTTTAAGAGATTACAATATTTGAACGAGTGTGCAACCAGAAGTAATGTGAAGTGCTTGCAGGTAAAAGATACACAACTCAGCAAGGTCAATAAAAGAACAGATTTCTTCGGCTGTCCTTTTCTCGCTCAACTAAATCAGTTATCCAACAATTGGAATCGATGGCAATGATGATGATGATGATCATTCGGTTTTTTTTTCTTCTTTGACTTTTTATATAAGATTAGCTGTTCTCTTCCTTGGATTGCAGATAACAGGTTCTTGTTTGCTTTGCAAAAAAAGAACGAAGAAGAAGAAGAAAAAGGACACTCGAGTGTATATACGTGGACGTTGTAAAAACGATTTCATTTTTTGTTGGTTTACGTTTGGCGTCTTTTCTTTTCTTTCGACATAATAAAAACGAAGACGAAGAAGAAGAAGAAGAAGAAGACGAAAAGGAGGAGAAGAAACAAACTTTTTCATTCTGTTTTTCTCCTTTCATTTTTTATGACCATAAGTATCGAGGAGAAAAAAAACAACAACAACGAGAAAAAACCACTAGACGCAGACAAATTGCTGTTTCATTTATCCAAGTGAAAACCAATCGGTATGTACGTACAGTTTCAATTTGTGTGTGTGTGTGTTTTTTTTCGATAAAAATGAAATGAAATGCGCAAAATTCGTTGACACCTAGTGTTCTTTGATCTCGTCGTATTCATCTATATTAAAAATTGAACCCATGAAAAACAATCATTTTTTACTATTCGTTGGTTTTCTTTTTCATCGCTATGATTGACTTGAAAATGTTCATTCATATGTTTTTAATAGCTGCGCATTGAAGTTAATTATTGATATGTCCATTTTTACGATACACAGAACATTGTTTTTGACGTCATGTTAAAACCTATTCGATCGTCATTAATCATACGCGCGCGATCGATCGTAATTGTATCCGATCGAAAAAATGAGAATCCGTTGTAATATAAAGATAAACATGCTCTAGTTGCTCAATTCACCTTTACGTATGCATAGATTTTCAAGTGGAATGAAGACTTGGTAAGAACGACTGAATTGTTTAACTAGGGCAATATAAGTGACAGAGAAAAAGAAATTCGATGTAATCAGTCATAATCAATATCTTAAGGGCATTGAGTATTAGATTTAGTTAGCTTGAAATTGATAGACAGACAAAATGCATATGTCAATAAGAAAGGAGAAGATTGTTTCGAGTGAAGATTTCTTTAAATATTTAATCGAGAGGTTTCTATTTTATGATAGGTTTCGAATCGTCGAGATTTTCTGTTTCTTGTCTTTTATATAGTTTTATTATGTATATGTTTTTAACTGTCTTGTAATTGACTACATCGATTTTCTGTCTGAGATAATCTTAAGTAGCGATAGTAAACGTGCTTAAGGCAGTGATTTTTCGTATAGTGTCTTCAATATGAATTCTATCAAAGTATGAAATCAGCCATATGCAAACAATTTAATCGGGACCGCAAGGCTTGTGCATGAATGAGTTTAAAGTGCAGCAAAAAGGAAGGTTCTCTTTGTCTTCGATTGTATGTATGTCTACTAAACTAACTGAATAAATAAAATGATTTGTTTATGTTTCGCATCATTATTTGTACAAATAGCAAACGAAACAAATTCGAACATCTTATGAAACAAAAAGGACTCTCTCTCTCTCTCTCTCTCTCTCTCTCGCTGTCACCGTGATAAGATTCCGAAGACCTTTAACTGTGTAAAATCATCATAAAAATAACAACAACATGTATATATACACATAAAAGCGTTGAAATACGTATATGTATATATTATTTATTATTTGCCCGTTCTCATCATTGAGCATGCATACATACATTGAGATGAATGTCTAAGTAAATTCTAATTGCTAGCCATCATAAACATACGTACTCCATATACCTTTACTTTTCTCTCTCTCTCTTTCTGTCTCTCTGTCTTTCTTCTTTCTTTCTTTCGTCTTCTTTTTTTATATTCATCGTACATTGATCGTCATATCAACGAAAAAGAGAAAGAGAGAGAGCGAGAGAGAGAATAAGAGGAGTGTTGAAAAGAAGAAGAATACAATTATATGCCGGCCAGTTTAGTTGGATGACGAGAGGGAAGGAGAGAAGCGTCGACTGATTATTCATATGTATATGTATTTTTTTCTTCTTCTATTCTCTTCTTCTTTTTGATTTAAACTAGGACCTTTCGAACTCAGATGAAATGCGAAAGAGAGGGAGAGAGAGACGTAAACGAGTCCCATTTTAGCTTTTCACATCGCTCATTTCGCTCAACTAAGAACGTGACCAAGGGATATACATTGAATATATCACAAGTTCACTCAAGTGTATCAATGAGCAATTGTATATAGAGCGAAAAAATAAAAAATAAAAATAAAGAAGCGAGACAAAGTATAATTAAGGAACCTTGAGTTGACCTCGTTTGAATAGAAGATATCGAAATGTATAGTGTTGGTCATTTTTGTGAACATATATATATATATATTTTTTTTTCTTGTTTTCTTTTTCTAGCCTTTCTCGATCAAAAACAAAAAAATCTGTAGTGTTGTAAAATTATGGCTGCTGAACGTAATGATCAAACTGTTATTCGTCGAACGGTTATCGAACGAGGCTTTCGAAGTGCAAACGAAAATCCAGCCGGTGGACGAGCTGGTCTCGAAGCCGTTCGAAATCTTGCTCATCAACATGAAGATGAAAAACGGGAAATGCAAGAATTGAACACAAAATTTGGTGCCTATCTTGATCGAGTGAAATTTCTTGAAACACAAAATCGAAAACTACAAGGTCAACTTGATGAATTGAAAAAGAAATGGGGCTTCGATTCGGGTAAAGTTAAAGATCAATATGATCAAGCTTTAGTTTCCCTACGAAAACAAATCGACGATGTTACACGTGACAAAGCACTTGCTGAATTACGTGCTAAACGTGCCGAATATGATGCATCATTGATTAAACATCAAACCGACTTTGCTAATGAATTAGTTAATCTCGATAAAAATCGTTTGACAATGCTCAATCAACAGCTCGAAGGTAGCAAATCCGAATTAGATTCGTTACGTCATCGTTATGAAGATAAGAAACAAGAAATCGATCGTAGTAAAGGTGAAGTACGTCGTCTTTTGGATCAATTAGATAATTTAAAAAATGAATTCGATCAAGAATCGATGGGTCGTGTTATGATACAAAATGAATTGCAAACATTAGAAGAACAATTAGCATTTATGAAAGCTGTTCACGAAGAAGAACGTAATGAATTAGCATCACTTGGCACATTGCCCATTGATGTTAGTCAATTCTATCGAACGGAATTAACACGTGCGATAGCCGATATAAAGAATGATTTCGAAGCACTTTCACAAGCACAACGACGTGAATTAGAAGAATATTATCGAATTAAAACCGAAGAAATACGTGAACAAGCTGCCGAACAAAAACGTAAACTCGAAGAAGCACGTCGTACAGGCGCTGTTGATGTTATGGACTTGTCATCATTGAAAAGTTTACTCACTGAAAATCGTGATAATTATTCGCAATTACAAAAAGAACACAACGATCTAGCAAATACACTTCGACAATTAGAAGAAGATTTCGAACGTATAACCAACGATCATAATCGTTCGCAACTTGAACGTGATCGTGATTTGGCTGACTTACGTGCTCAAGCTGAACAACGTGAACAAGCTATAGCAGCTGTACTTGAAAATAATGTCTCACTTCGATTTGAAATCAATACATACAGACGATTACTTGAAGTTGAAGAAGGTCATCTTCAACGAATCGAAAGTGGCGAAGGTTTAATACCGTCAGGTGGACGTACGGCAACATCATCCTATCATTTTCAAACGGGCTCATCATCTGTTTCAAGTGGTAACACCGGCTCCGGTCGATTTGATACATCATCAGATGTATCAACAAAAAAAATGACCGTACAAAAATCAGCACGAGGTTTGTTCTTGTTTTTTCCCGATCTTACAATTGAAAACATGTGCATATGCTGCAACTGTTCATTTCTTTTTTTTCTCTGTTCTCTTTCATTTACATTCATTTCGATAGAAATAATAATCATTATCATCATCATCGTAAATAGTAATGATAATGATGAGAGATTTAGTTTATTCACATTTTATCGTACTCCTATCGGGCAATTTTTTGTTCTTCTCACTAAAGACAAACATCTATCTATCCATCTCTCTCTCTCTCTCATTACACGCGATTAGTCGCAGATGGACGGTTATAATTACAACAAAAAGGTTTCACGACTGAGAACAAACAAAATCTAGATGAAAATCTTTCGTCTTTATTTTGATAATTAATCAATTGATATCAGATGAAAATTATACATATATATCTAACCTATTTCTATTTAGACTATTAGAAAAAAAAAGGAAAATCACACACACACGCACTGTCCGATTTTAAGTATATATACATGAGCAGTGTGTGTTTAGTTAATATATTCTTTTAATCATTTATGTATATATAATATAAATCCTAACAAATGCTTTATGTTTGACGAGAAAATATTTTGTCTCTCTTTCTCTCTCTCTCTTTTATCATTTTGTTCTTTTCTTTTGCTTTTGAATTAATAATCATCTTTCATTTGCAAATAACAAAGTGAAAATGTCAATACATCGTGTGCACAGTTTGCATTAATAATATAAAAAAACAAAAGTCAAACAAAGAACAAACAAACATTATCTTTCTGTTGATATTCGTTATTAATTGTGAATTGAAAATGAAATTTTCATTTGTATATTTAGGTCCAATTGCTATTGATCAAGTCGACCCGCAAGGAAACTTTATCGTCGTTGAGAATGCCGGTTCAACAGGCAAAGATCAAGATTTAAAAGGTTGGACATTACGACGTAAAATCGATTCGAGAGATGAAATTATTTATAAATTTCCCGATAATTTCACATTAAAATCTCGTTCACGTATACGTATATTAACTCGTAATGCCAGTAAAGGTTCAGTTAATGATAAAGATACATTAGTTGCTGAAGGTATTCAAACATGGGGCACCGGTACAACGATGGTCACACGTCTTGTCGATGTTAATGGAGATGAAAAAGCTTTATATAATCAAAAATTTCAATAGAATATCAAAAACACATTCTCGATGATATAATCAAGAACATCAACAGCTCATCCTTGCTTTTCGTTTTGTCTTTTCTTCATCATTTTCTTTTCTAGACTTAGAAGAACATACGTGCGTGTGTGTGTGTGCGTTTTCCTTTTTTTTTCTTCTGCTTCTGTTTACAGTATCTAGACAATTCTTCTCTTCTTACATTATTAAACTAAACGCTCATTTCATTCTTCATTTTTTTTCTGTTTAAACTTTTGTTCTTTCTTTTGGTCATTACATACAGGATCAAATTTTTTTGCTTCCATTTTGTTTCTTTCGAAAAACAAATAATAATAATAATAATAATAACGTTTTAGGTTCAACCGCTTTTTTTTTCTTTCTTTTGTCTGCTATTTCTATTACTTTGCTAATAATAAATAAAGAAAAAAAACTGAGACATATACATTATTTACATGGATTAGAACTTAATCTTTCGATATTTAAGATTATACAATCGGATTGAACAAATAAGGGATAAACAAATGATTTCTTATGGATTTTCAGAGCTTTCTGTTTCGGACATTATTGAATTATTCGTACTATTTTGTTGAGATGTTGCAAATGGATTGTCGGCTTTTTGTTTACGTTTTCGAATGATAATATATGAAACGATACCGAATATTAGAAAAATTACGATTAAAATGACACCATAGATTAACACATTCGACATGTTGAGACTGTCGGTTAGAGCTGATGGTGACGGTGTGTCTTCATCTGGAATTATAACATCAGTCGATGATGATTCGACTGGAGGAGAACGAGATGTTGGTACAAACGATTCTCCTGTTATACTTGCTTCGGCTAGAAAATAAATCAATCAATTGAAATCGAACGTTTTGTTCGATAGATTTGATTGTTTACTGAATTCGCAAATATAATTCATTTCAGTCGAACAATAATCATCTGCCAAACAGACTTGTCCACGAGAATTTGTTTGTGGAACAAAAACAAACGAAATACAATCTTCTGTTTCATCTGCTCGAATTATTTGAGTCGGTTCAGTATAACCATCATAGCCAAATACTGTCATTTGATTACAAAATCCAATATTTGCCGTATTTTTCATATTAGGATGTTGAAGTGTAGGTGCTTTGGGATCAAGCCAAGTGACTGCATAATCAATATCTGAACCATGATGAACTATTCCACTACTCCATGCATACTCTTGTTCGTTAACGTTTATTTGATTTTTAGTTTGAGCGATTAGTAATGCAGTTATAAGTTCATTTTCATCGGCATTATCTCGCCAAGAATAGAGATCAGCTTGATCTTTACGGCAATCGGCACGTGCTGCACTTTGATTCTTAGATGTTGAATAATATTTGTAACATCGATTTGCTAAATCGAAATAGAAACGAATCAATTGTCAAAAAATCTCTCTTGTTTTCGTTGCCTACGCAAACGAGAATAATGCGATGGACAAATACGACATTGCAATTTATCGCCTGCCCAAAATCGTCGCTGTGCTGGATCACATTCGCATCGATTGTTGATACATACTTGTCCGTTATCACATTTCGTATCACCTGCGCTACATGCTTTATTGAGTGTATTCCTTTGCGATGATGAATAACGAAGAAAACATATGATCAAGAGAGGAAATTGAACGTGCATAGATAATAGATAACAATAAAGATGATGAACTAGTCAAATTGACTTTGAGTTTGTAAACGCGCTAAATTTAACTAGTAGAAACAATACGTTTGTAATGACTCATGATCTTCTATCGAAAAAATAAACCCATTCGTGTTTCGTTTCTTCCCTTTTCGTTCTATTACAAGAAAAAGAAAAACATGAAACTGCGTCAATATTTGTGTTTTTATCTTGAATAATCAATTACCTTCATTTACATACACATCATTACGTCAATTTGGCTTTTTCCTATAAACGCAATATTAATGTAAAAGCCCCTAATGTGTTACCCATTGGAAGTTACCAAGCATATTCATCATATGACTGACATATAAATATCTGGCTCGATACACCTTTTCAACATAGTGAGTCATCGTTCGTGATCTCTGTACGCTATAAAAAGTTATGTCAACCAAGTTAAATAAACCTTTATGGATAAACATATGCCGACTAAAGTTATTAAGAAAAGATACTGGACCTGTTAAATTTATTCTGGAAAAAACTCCATTTGATGGTTTCGATGAAGTTGAACAAATAACAGTACTCGATGAATATGTCGTTATTGGACGAGTATTTCCTCAATCAGATATTTATAGAGAGAGTTCATTTCGAATTGAAATAAAACTAACATTAAAATATCCATTAGAAGCACCAGTTGTACGATTTTTAACTCCAATATATCATCCAAATATCGAACAAGATGGTAAATAATGAAAATAAGTATTTTTATTCAGTATACGTATATTTCGAATTTTAGGAACGTTCTGTCATCATTTACTAACGAGAACATCTCGATGGAAGCAAGGTACGACTTTAGTCGAAGTTGTTAAAGCAATTATCAACCATATTGACGAACCAGATCCTGACTATGCTGTTAATTTTGGTAAAGAGCCAACGAAAGAAAATTTTCTGTTTGATTATTCTGTTCTTTTTTTTCTAGACATAGGCAAAGAATATACTCAAAATCGAACAGAATTTAACCGCAAAGCATTGGAAATGACTAGAAAACACATACTACCACGAGATTAATCTTTAGAAGAATCTGAAACTGATGTATTTTTTAGTTTTTTTTTAAAGTAACAATCAAAGTACAAAAAATAAATTTGTCATCTGTAAAGAAAATAAAAAAAAGTCTCATATTGATTTTTACGGAATCTGGTGTCCTCTATATCAAAACAGAACACATGAAATGTATTTGTTACTCAAAAAAACAAACTGAAGTCAAATCAGACACGGAGGTAAAAGTAACGATTGTATCGTGTTGACAAAATGATACATATTTTGTTTTTGTGCTTAGATGATGAGTTACTTCCGATCATTGTAATGACAGCGGCTAGCCGATTAAATAAACCCCTTTGGACGAATCTAACTCGACTTAAATTAATGGATAATGAAAAACGACCAGTTCGATTTGTTATTGAGCAAAATCCATTCGATGAATTCGATGATGAGGAGATTCCGGAAGAAAAATCTGCATATTTTATTACTGGACGTGTTTATCCCAATAGTGGCGTTTATAAAGATATTGGATTTGATATAGAAATGAAATTAACAATAAATTATCCACAAGAAGCGCCAATAGTACGAATAACGTCACCTGTCTACCATCCGAATATTGAAAACGATGGTAATTTTGTAATTTTACGAAAGCTCTCGAATTAATCGATACAAATAGGTACATTTTGTCATCAAATGTTGAATAATGTTACTCATTGGAGAAAAGGAGCAACACTTGAAGATATTATTGATACTCTTGCTAAATATTTAGATGAGCCCGAGCCGCTCTATGCTGTTAATTTAGGTAAAATTCTTAATAATTTCAATTTCGATTTGATTTTCAAATCTCATTATAGAGATTGCTCAAGAATATCTCAACAACAAAGAAGAATATTATCGAAAAGCTCGAGAAAAGGCTGAAGAAAGTGCAGCAAAATCCTAAGTGCAATATCGTTCGATATTCATGAATTGATCTGAGCTTTTTTCGTCGTTGTATATACATAAATCATTCCTATTTAGTTTAGTCGCAATTTCATCAAAAATAAAGTAATGGTGAGAAGACTACTAAGCACACAAAGTATTTTTTCTTTTTTCATGTCGTAAAAAGGAAGAAAGAGAACAAGCAAAAGAAAACAAACGCACACGTGTTTGTCAGCACATCCTTTTTTTCTTTTACATTCGGAATTTTCCAACCATTCTTGTAATAATTATATACCCTCATGAATACGAATTGTCATCATTTCAAACAAATCAAACTGGACAATATTGTTTTGAAGTTTTATTTGTAAAGATAAACAAAGCAGAAGTAACTGTTTTTATTGACGTAACTACTAAGTTGATTGTTTTAGATTATTGTTCATTAAAGAAAAAAATTATGAGCGGAGCAAGATTAAATAAAGAATTGTGGATAGAAGTCGGAAAATTAAAAAATCTCAATGCAAATTCTGATCCGAAATTTATCGTAGACAAAACCCCATTTGATGATCTCGATGAAGATGAAGATGTTCAAGCTGCATCAGCAGTTGGAAAAGAATATGTCATTCTGGGGAAAATAATTCCGAACTCGAACATATATAAAGAGGGTGCTTATCAAATTGAAATGAAATTAACCTCAACATTTCCCATTGAACCACCAACAATCCGATTTATAACGAAAATTTATCATCCAAACGTTTCAACAGAAGGTTCAATTGAATAATAAAATCTATTTCGATATCTCTAACTGGAAATCACTTTTTTTTCAGGTGAATTTTGCAATGAATTGTTAAAGAAAACTGCCAAATGGACATCAAAAACATCGTTAGTTGATGTTGTTCGAGCTGTTATTCAACATATTGATGAGCCTGATATTGATTATGCGTTGAGTTTTAGTATGACTTGACTTCTGTCGTTTTCATTAGAAAGTTTTATTATCTCTCTTTGTAGACTTGGCTAAACAATATTTGGAAAATAGACCGGAATTCGATCGCATGGCAGCTGAATTCGTCAAGCAACACGCTTTACCACGACCTTAGATGTTGCCTTTTTTCTTTATTTCATATTACATTTTCCAGCTTTGAGAACAAATTGATGTCGATTACTTTTATTGTTTTGACTCAATACATGTGATTATGTTGAAATAAAAGCGATGCAATTTGATACATAACATAAAACCGAAAAATTTCAATGTTAGATTGACGACATATGCAATACATGTTTTCTTTCGATTTAAGTTGAATAATGATTTCTGCTTCGTCTTCCTCTTTTTCTTATTTGGAAATTTCCAAGCTTTTTGTTAATTTAAACAGAAACGAAAACATCACTATATATTGTGTCATTGCAAATGCTTTTTTGTCTGTGCAAACAGAAAAGAAAAATATTCGCCCATAAACACATTGCTTTTTTATTTACCATTGCATTATCGATAGAAATAAAATTCGAAATTATGAGTACAAATAGTCTAGGCAAACGTATATGGACAGAAATATCAAAGCTAAAACTTCTCAATGCAAATTCTGATCCAAAATTTATATTAGAAAAAACACCATTTGATGAACTTGATGACGATGAAGCGGCTCAAGCTGCATCAAACACCGAAAAAGAACGAGTTATCATTGGACGAATACTTCCGAATTCGGAGATATATAACAAAGGTGCCTATCAAATCGAAATCAAGCTACCACGCACATTTCCAATAGATCCACCTGAAGTTAGATTTGTAACACAAATCTATCATCCGAATGTGTCACGAGACGGTTAGATAAAATAATTCGATATTCTTAATACAAATGACTTGTTTCAGGTAAATTCTGTAACAAACTATTGAACAAAGTTGAGGGCTGGACGGCAACAACTTCGCTAGTGGATATTGTTCGAGCTGTTACTAAACATGTTGATGAACCTGATGTTGACCTTCCATCGGGTTTTGGTATGAATTGAATTATTTCTCTATTCACTAAGCTTTATTCTCTTTTTTAGATCTTGCAAAAGAATATTCAGAAAATAGACCAGAATTCAATCGAAAAGCAGCCGAATATGTCAAAAATTTTGCTTTACCACGATCTTAAAAATTTTCTTTTTTTGTACTGAAAAAATACATTGTGTTTCTTGCACAACATTCACGAAATTATTCTGTGTAGATTCTTTGTGTTCTTTTGACTTCTTACTAACTATTTGCTTTGAGGTTATTTTCGCGAAAAAGTAATAACGCAATTTGTCTCGTCCAATAAAAAGAAAGAAACACGATGATTTATCATTAGAGAAGAAATAAAATTCTCACCAAAGTCAAACGCACAAATTAGAAACAATGACGGATATACGAGCAAGACGAACTCATGTGTGCATATGTCAATTGAGAAATATAGATCCGCAAAGTAATGCTCGGATAAAATTTCGTCTTGAAACAGTACCATTGCAAGAAAATGACGATGGTGAATTAATAACACCAGGATCAGAAGACTGGATTATAACTGGACAAGTCTTTCCTCAATCTGGAATTTATGCTAATCAATCAGTGCCAATTAAGATTGTCATTGGCAAAGATTTCCCTGCAAAACCACCAAGTGTCTTTTCAAGAATTCTACTCTTTCATCCGAACATCGACGGCGGAGGTAGATTAATATTTATTCGGGTCGAATTCTGATGATTCTTTTTTTATTCAGGAGAAATTTGTGATGATCTGTTAAAACAAAATGGAACATGGTCAATAGCATTAACTTTAAATCGAGTTATTGAAGTAGTTACACAACTCCTGGAAACACCGTCGATTGACAACGTCATGAATGATGGTTAATTATGTTTTATTTTATAGGTTTCTCTTTCAAACATTGATCTTCTTTTTTTTATAGAAGCTGCGAGATTATTCGATAGCAATCGAATGGATTATGAAACTCGCGCAGCAGAGACATTTCGGCGAAATCAAACTATTTAAAATGAATAAAAATGCGCACCATATAAAAAAATATCTTGTATTGACATTGAAAAGAAAAGAAAAAAAAGAAAAATGATACATTTTCGACGTTGGTTTTTTTCCTTGCATGTTTTTTATTTTCGGTTTTTTCTTATCAAGACATCCTATTGGATGAATAGTAAACTACACACATATATCATACTAAAAAAAGTAAAGTATTCATTTTTATTGTTTAACTGCAAATGGGAGACGCAAGAGCTAACCTAATTCATAGCACCATTAATAATGCTGTTGCAGCGAGTAATGATAACTATCAATTTAGTGTCGAGTCTCAAGACACTACTGATCCATCAACATGGATCATTTATGGGAAAATAAAAGCAAGAGCCGGTTCTCCTGTTTATAATGGTGGTTATATTAAAATTAGAATTGAATTACCTTTAGGTTATCCTTTCGATCCACCTCTTGTTTACTCTTTACACAAAATTTTCCATCCGAATGTGGACGAATATGGTAAAAATATGTCTAATAAAATTATTTTGATTTTTCGTTTTTTGTGTTTTAAGGTCAAATTTGTAGTGATCTCTTACAGAGCGATGATATATGGGCTGAGGATGACGCCTTCGTTAAACTTACTCAACATTTAACGGATCTGTTGGATACACCAGATCTTCGTTATCCAGTCGGTGCCGGTGAGAAGAAAAAAAATGATACATATATTATTTTCTATTTTGTTTGTTTTAGAGGCTGCTGCTGCATATAATTCAGAACCAGATCAATACATCGCCGTTGGAAGAGCAACATATGAAAGCAATCCAATAGCATGAAACAACAAAGTTTTTATTGAAACAAAAAAAAACAAAACAATTATTTTCGTGATTTTAATCGTTTGACTGATTTAGTTTTTTTCTTTTCCATTTTTTTCTTTGTTCGTCGAGAGATTTTTCCTTTTTTCTTTTTCGCTGAACTATTAAAATCTTCATTAAACAAGACTTCAGCATCATTCAAATGATTCATTATATCATTGGTATTTGTCATCATTGAACGTTGAAGTTGAGTACGTTGTTGTTTTGTTTGTGGCAAACGTTTCAAATATTCTTCTTCATAAGCCACTTGTTCTTTATACGCACGATTTTCTCGTAATAAACGGCTACGTTCGGTATTGAAGATTTCTTCGGGTGTATCGGAATATTTCGTTTTGAAATCTTGTAAAATATCCGAATGATACGCACGTCGTTTGAGATATTCGAGACGTTTATTTGATTTATTTTCACCTTTTTTATCATCGAATTCTTCGTTATACTCAACGGGGACGAGTTTAGGTGGCCGATAAATTTGTGATTTATCTGTTTTCGTTTTGGTTTCTTGATTATCTTCGTCATCGATTTCATTATCTTCATCATTATTATCGAAATTTGCTGGATTAGCACGGAAAGTTAATTGTTGATCTATATTTGCTTTAAGTAATTTATCCATTTGATATTGTAATTTATGTTCGATTGGACGAATTTTTTCGATAGAGGTTCGTATTTCACAAAGACGTAAAATTAACGAACGAACTAATGACGAACTAAGAGAATGATTTGGTTGCGAACGATGATACATAACAGCAACAAGATTCATGAGATATTGATATAATAAATCATTTTTAATCGATAATAATGAAATACCATTGGCATCGGTTCGATTCGATTGTAATTCATCATTGAATGATGAAGATTTTTCTAATTGAAGAACATTTTTAAGAAAATCACGTAGTTGTTCATTGAGTTCTTGATATTTTTCTAATGCTTTTGAACGAATCGTTTCGTGTTCATTCGACATTTTATTTGATAAACTAGAAATGAATAAATAAAAACAAAACTACTTTTCGTTATATCCAATTGATTTCAAACAACGCCACATTCCATGCAAATGTAACGACAACTATTCTCAATACATAAATTCGATTGGTTGCTATCAAAAACCCAGTAATAAAATAAGAAAGAAAGAAATATCGTTTCGTTCGTCTGTGTTTATTGCACATTTTATATTTTATATTTACAAAACAAGACAATCTACTCAAGAAATGTCAGCATCAAGTGGTGCAAATAAACGTTTAATAACTGAAATAGCAAAATTAAAAGCTCTATCAACAAATTCTGATGCATCTGTTAAATTTCTTCTCGATATATCGCCAATTGACGAGCCAACAGGAGGTGCTCCTAAGAATATCTCACAAAATGTTATTGTTGGACGTGTTTTGCCAACATCAAATATTTACAATCAAGCCGCATATCAAATTGAAATTAAACTGCCAGCTGAATTTCCTTTCAAACCACCTGAAGTTCGATTTGTAACACCGATCTATCATCCAAATGTTGATGAACAAGGCAAAATCTGTGTTGATCTACTCAATACAAGCGAAGCTTGGAAACCAACAACACCATTAGTCGATGTTGTTAAAGCCGTTGTCGATCTTATTGATAATCCAAAAATTGATCACGCACTCAATGCTGGTAAATGAATTCATATCGATATTTGTCTCTTGAGAATTTTCACATTGTATTTTTCTTTTAGACATTGCCAATGAATATACATCAAACCGATCTGAATTCGACCGTAAAGCATTAGCATCGGTTAAGAAAAACGGTCTTTCACGTAGTTAATTTAAAAAACAAAGATCTTATGTCAATCTCCTTTAACCCCACAAGTTCAATGATTTTCTTTTTTTTCTTCTTTCCTTTTTTACAAAATAAAACATCATGATATAGACAATCTCCTAGCATATGGAGACTAATCTTATCAACTAAACATGTACACTACAATTATTATCAGAACAGACCAACCGTTTTTTCTGTTCTTCTTCGTCGTCATTTAAAATTCATATTTATAAACGAAATAGCATTATGTGCAATTTAATTGTCTTCATTGGATTTACCTTGGGAGTGTTAAAAATTGAAAGTTGCTTTCTGTTTCGTTTACTTTTATTTTGTTTGTCGTTGAATTTTTCAAACCACAATCGAATATAGAAAATAATCATATGCGGTTACGAACTTGATGAACAAACATTTTTAACTATTGTCAATATTTTTTCTTATTCTTGCCAAAAAATTTTCTCTTTTTCTTTCTTCTCTCGTTTAATTAAATTTATATGGAAGATTGAGTGGTAGTTATGTCGATTTATTTAACAGAAAGAACAAAATAACCATTTGATAAATATGTCGAATATTTTGTTGAGATTGACAGACCGAGAAAGAGAGAGAGAGAGAACGAATAACAAGAAGTAGTCATTTATAAATGATTGAATCCTTAACAGTAGAACATTGGTTTTCATAGGTTTCGAATAATTTTTTTCGAACAACTTCTGTTTTTTTTTGTCTTTTCACAGATTTTCTTCATTTGATTAAGCTTTCAATGTTTCATTTATTTGATGATGTTGTTTTTCATATTGAACAATCACGTTCATCGTACAATAATCAAACCAATGAATTTCGTGGTTTAAATACAAATCTTGAAAATTATCTCGAGAATATTAAAACAATCGATCATGATAATCGACAGTTACAACAGCAGATCGAAAAAATACATGGTGAATATTTATTAACATTAGAAAATCATTTCAAACGTTTACCCGATGATTTTCATGAACAAAGTCGAATTCTAACTGATGTTCATCTGCAACGATATCAATTAAAATCTCGTACACGTCGTTTACATGCACAACGACAAGAATTCAAACGTCGTATTGAATTTGTTTCAACAACTGAAAAGTCTCAATTGAAACATTTAGCCCATTTACAAAAACAAGATCGTCATCTACGACAAGATCTTAGTCAATTAACTGACCAATATGAAAAACTTTTCAATCAAGTTCAAAATGATAAACTTATTTATCAACAATCGATGACGATATTTGATCAATTACAAATACATTTCGAAGATATTTGTTTACAACGATCGAAATCTGAATTTGAAGTACAAGCATTAAAAGAAGAAATTAAATTGTTGTCAACAACGCGAGAATTTCTTCTTGATGAATGTGAAAATATTCGTTCGACACAAACAGATGCGAACGAATATTTGCTTGTCTATTTAAATGAATCAATTAGTCGTATAAGAGAAGATTTTCAAAAAATTCATCAAAGTCAATTTGAACAAATTGAAAATGAATATAAATTAACGTTCGAATCATTCGAAGAAAATCTTCGAAATGAACAATTAAAATCTGTTCAAATCTCGACCAATACTCAACAATTAGAACATGATTATGAACGTATTTTTGATGATTTAACTAAATTAAATAATCAAAATCAAAAGTTAACTACACAAATTATTCAAATGGTTGTTTATTTTTATTTCAAAATAATATTAAACTTGTTCGATTTGCTTTTTTTTGTTGTTTAGGAAGAAAATCTTCATTATCTACGCAATGAACAATATGAACAAATGAATTCGAAAGAAAATGAATTAGAAGAGAGTAAATTAGCCTTACAAATATTAAACGATAAACTACGATATCTAGCGGAATATGATCGAAATCTACAATTTGAATTAACACTCTATCGCGGCGTTTTAGAAAATCAACATCAACAGAAACAATCGATACGTACACGTCTATCGACAACAGGTGAGACGAACGATGTATAAGTAATTAACTGAATAAATATTGATTTATATACGTAGATCGAACAAAATCAATGACAACTAGTAATATCAATGAAAAGAAAATAAATAATCAAATTGACGAAGTAAATTTCAATGAAAAATAAATGTTTATTTGAAGAAAATTGCGTTTTGTTTTCCTTTTTGAAAGAATCCTGTTCACGTTGATGATGAAATAGATAATAATCAGATAAATCTTTCGAAGAGAAGTTCTTCGAATGATGGACAAGTGTTAAATGCCGAGAATCTATGGAAACAATTAATTGAACCATTTAATAAAGAAACTATTGCAACTGATGATAGTCAACAGAAAATCGAGCAAACAGATACGAATAATATTCCATTTGCATTTGAAACACTTCAAACCAATGATGACAAAGTAGCATCTTCATCTAGTTCGCCAACACTCGTCGAACAATCGATTACAACACAAACAATTCAACCCTCAACTTATGAAATCGATTTCGAAGATTCGAAATCACATTTAAGTGATGAACATCAACAATCATTTCATTCAGTTGAAATTAAACCACCACCACAACAACAAGAAGCAGATACTTCTTCTCAACATGGTCAATTCGATGATGAGGAGGATAATCATTCATTCGATAATCTCTCCTCAGCAGTAACAATTGATTATAATTTAAACGAAAATATTCCTCAGCTACAACGAGAAATTAGTCGATTATCATCTCATGATACGTCATTTACTGATGTCGAAGGCGAACTTTCTCCAGCTATCGAACAAAATCTACGAACAATTATGGAAGGTAAAAAAAACTAAAACATACGATTTTATTTTCTTGAATTTTCGATTGTAGATCTTCGTTCTGTTTTTCATGAGTTAGCTAATGAACGTGATCTCGTTGAAATCGACGAAAATCTACCCGAGAAAATTCTCGATCGTCTCGAATTTCGTGAACAATTCGTTCAAATCATATTCGAGAATTTAATTCGAAAATATCTCGTTGAAACAGCTGCTCAAGAAAGTAGTCGATAATTTTCATTTGTTCGAAATGTTTCTTCTTCTCTTATTCAAAGTTCGTTCGGCAACATTAGATTGGATTGAATTTCGTGATATACTATTTCCGATTATCACTGGTCGTTATACAGAACGACATGTTCGCAAATTATTCGATCTATTCGATACAACTCGAGATGGTTTTCTCTCGATTCAAGAAATAGCTGGTATAGGAAAACACTATTCTCTCTCGATTTTCGAAGCAAAATTCCTTTGAAATTTTAGAATTACTCGAAATTTTACATACACATGATACAATCGATCTTGCACAGAATCTTATCAATGAATACGATACTGATCATGATGGAAAATTAAACGTCGATGGTACAGAATGAAAATCATTTGTTTTTTTTCTTGGTCTTTAATCAGTTTGAATTTTAGAATTAATCGAAGCATTTAGAAAAACCAATGATATTAACGAGCATGCACTTGCCGAAGAAACAGAAACGAAGCAATGGTTTAGTCAATTACCTGCTGAAAATCAATCGATTACACTCGAAGTACCCGTTCTTAATACGCAATCGAATTTTGATGAAGAACAATTGTCAAATGATCTTCTCTGTAAACTTCACTAATTCAATTTGCATTTATTCGAATGATTTTCTTTAGTACTTGCAAATATTTTCAAAAAAATCACTAACGATTCCGAGTGCAGACAAGTCGATTGTACAAAGAAGAATCTATGCACGGATATAACGAATGGATTACTTGAAAACAATATAGAAATCTCCGATGATGATCTGCAATTATTTATTCAATTGTATCTCGATAAAAAACGAACGAATGGTTTTGATAATAAACCGGAAACATTTTCTTTAGTTTTACTTTTTTTTTTAAAATTTTTTAGAAGATAACTCAATGATGACGATCGATTGGCAAGAATTCGTCGAAATATTCTTGCCGATAGTAACCAATGGTCTCTATTCGAAAGATATGATTCAAAAATGGTTCGACATTTTCGATACAAATCACAGTGGCAAAATTACTTTAGAACAGTACATCAACAAAATGAAGTCTATCAAATAAATGTGTGTTTGTGTGCTTTTTTTTCTTCTCTATAGAACTACTCAATTACTTCGTTTGTTACAAGTACGAAAGCCAGATGAAATTACTAGCAAACTAATTGAAATATCAGATAATACTAACTCATGGACATTCAACGGTGAGTAGATTTTATTTAAATAGTATGAAATGTATCTGTTGTTATTTTTAGAATTGATATTTATTCTCACACAGAACGATGAAACAGCTGCTCGACTATTGAGAAATTCTGAACGAATCTTTTCGACATTTGATCGAAATTGGCTTTTGACTGTGCTTTGAAATTCTTCTATTTCGTTTCTGATCAAAGCAATAATTTACTTTTCGAACAATAGTGTGTGTTTAGTTTTTTGCACGTGTTCTGTTTCTTCGTTCTTTTTTTTTCAATCAGAAAAAAATAAAAATAAATCTCGTCGTTTCTCTTCAGTGATTTTTCAAGTTCAAATAGCCATTTTTTCTTCACTCATCAAATCTATCATTCACATAAGACATAACCTTCGATTCATTTTTAACTAGATCAACGTTTATTTGAGATCAAACAAGTCGATCATCTACGTTTTCTCTACACCAAACAGGTTTGTTGTTGTTATTATCGCGATCAATTCAACGTATGATTTTCAGACGAAAATCACACAGGTGTTTATTTTCAACTGACGTCATGCATGATTTTTTAACTAGTATACAGGAAGAATACAAATAGATTGGGAGAATTCCCCGAATTTGAATGTGGCCTTTGTTATTTTTTTTTTGCTGTGTTCTTTTAAAATAATTGCATATCGAATTTTTAATTTGAGAATGTCATTGACAAATTTGCTCTTCATTTTTTTTTCGCGGAAAACGAAAAAGAAATAAAAACAATAGCATTTTCTTTTTCTCTACATAGACCAATACGAAGGTCTAGTGACCTTTGAATTAGTTTTGTTTTCTTACTATCGAGTCTTAGTAGAAAGTACAATTAAAATTGAGAAAAAAAAACAGTTTATTCTCATCATATTAAGATATATACAAAACAAAAAGAAAACAAGAATGCTTTCATTGCATTCGAAGATAGCCATGCTTTTGCTATTTCGGACTTGAAATCCTTCTATTCAATCACAGACAATCAATTGGTTTAAATGTAATTGAAATTCTGTTTGAATTATCATTTCGGTTGCTGTGTAGCATTAGATGGTTGTGATCCAGCCTAAAAATAAAACTTCGTAATGAATTTCGATTTCGAATGAATCAACTGACTTGAGCATCTAACATTGTTGCAACTTCTGGATCAACTAATGTCGGATCAAAAATCATTTTTATAAGAAATATTCGTTCCAGATGTGTCTGTCTGTGTGTATGTGTGTGTTTAATGTGTATGTCTAGTTTTTGCTCGTATATATATACGAGTGAATTTCATGACTTTTGAAATCTTTAAAGTTGGAAGGCGTAATTCAACGATTGGAAAAATCATAGTGGTTATCGTAGGCTAAACAGTAGTAATCAAAACTACGTGTATACGTCACGAATGAAAAAGAGAGAGAGAGAGAGAAAGAGAACGTGGGAGAGAAAAGAGGAACGAGCAACTACGAGTGGTGATTTTTGTCCTTTCTTTTTCATCTGTTCTTCTTTACTTTTAGACTAGACATAAATCTTTTATTTCGTAGAAAACGTAGGTGATTTTATCATTGCTTGACATGAAATTTATTATTTATATATAATTATATTTTTTCCTTTCCAACGAATTTGATAAAACTATTCTTTAAATATCATGAATATACGTATCGTTTCAATTGAAATAAATTACTTATGTATAAATATATACATTTATTCGATTCGAGTACTTGTTCGATTAATTCCAAGTGATTAACTCAACATGATTTTTATGATGAATATATTTCGAAATGATATTCAAGTACAATATGTTTTCAAGGTTAAATCAGATTACAAATGAAAAGAGAATATTGAAGTTGATTGTGTAGAAATGACTTATCACTTAATTCCAACTAAAAAAAAGAATTCCAAAGCGTCAAATTCTATCCATAGAACTCATTTGTCACTTTCATTTATTTCGATATTTCGGTTTTGATTAAATATCACAAAATCAATCTGTACGATCAACTTCTTACAGATTATTAAATAACCATAATCTAGTTTTAATAATCATTGATCGAGTTTTCGGCCTTTCTTTCTTTTTTTTCTCAGTCAATCAAATCTTGATCATATTCAGATCGAATTGATCAAACAAAATCTTAAAATTGTCACTTTGATGAAGTGTATGCATATAAACAGATCGATTGTCGATAATCCACAAATATTGAAGTGAGAGAGAGAGAGAGAGAGGATGTATTATTGTTTTTTCATGTTTCTATTTTCTCTTTCTTTTCGAGTGACTATATTCAATAATGACATTTACCAAGCAAATTGAAGTATTCATTCAATATGAAGTTTGTATTTGTATTTATTCGATCTTGTGTACATGTGACATGTCGTGTATGTGTTCGCCATTTCAGATAGATAGATAGATAAGGCGTTTGACTTATTTTTTTGCAAAAATAAATAAATAAATAAATAAAAGAGAACTGATCCAGGTCAAAAATCGAGTTCGATCTGTTTGAAGTCAAATAAAAGAGAAAAAAAACGAGAATTTACAATCTCTTTTCTTTTTTCTCTTCTTCTTCTTCTTTTTTTTCTATAATTATCTGGAAAGCACGCAAGAATAAAAAAAAAAAGGACGAAGGATATAGACAAACAGACGTATGCATTTGAGATGAAAAGTAGTTGATCGAGAAGACAAAGACGGTGTGTGCATAATCGATGAGATGTATGCGTGCGTGTATCGACTAGAAAGATGAATTTATCTTTTCTTTTTTTTTCTTCTTCTTCTCTATGCATGTTCGTTTTGTCAATCTTTGATGTCGAAATAGGAGATTATTCAGTTGAGTGAAAAAGAAATGGTTTTTCTTTCACGAATTATTTATTAATTTTTTTTTGTCAAAGTTTCTTGCTATAAACGAGAGAAGAAAAAAGAGAAACTTGAATCGTGTTTGAAGAAGAAAATGAGATCTATATATTTTTCTTCTGTTGTTTTGCTTCTCTAACTATCGATATAATCGATTGATCGATGATGAAAAAAAGAAAAGAACGCCAGCAAAAGAAAGGTTTCTTTTCGCTTCCTTCTATTGCAAAATCATCCCGGAAAAAGGCAGAATGCAAAAAAAAGAAAGAAAGAAGAGTAATGACATACATCTACTACTACTACTACCGTCAGTCACTAGTTTCTTTTTTCTTTTTTTCTATATACATGTGTACACACACATACGCACACATATTCTCTCTTTCGACTCTTTTTATTATTATTACTATTATTCATATTTATGTCAGAAAAAAACGACGAAAGAAAATAAGCTTTTGACATCAATCGAATGACGCGTATCTCGAGCAATTCTCTTGTTTTTATTTTTAGAATAAAAGTATAAAATAAACAAACAAACATATGGATGATCTATTCTATTGCATACGTATTATACAAATTTCAACCGATAAATTACAAACAATCAAACCATCGGAAAGTTTACGTCGATCGTCACTTATACGTTCAACATATAATCAATCACGTAAACATTTTTGTGATTTAATACACTCATTAATTAAAATTTCATCGACTAACAATACATTCGTGCCAGTTATACGAGAAAATCGAACGAATATACGTCCATATAAAAGAAAATCGTCTCACATTGATGCGGTTAAACGTATTCGTTTGACACCACCAACAACAGCAGCAGCAACAACAACAATACCGTCAACGAATGTTTCAAATGAAATGACAACAGATTAAATGTTCAATATCGAATATAATCGAACAAAGTCATATTTCCACTTTCTTATTGCTGTTGTTGTTGTTTGCTGTTCTTTTTTATATACACGATACAAAAAAAACCGTTAGGAAACCAATCGATACATGCATACCAGTTGGTTGTCTGCATTTTGTTTGTTTGAATATAGGTCCAGTCATGAGTTTATCATCAACTCGTTCGTTGATGACAAGAAAAAACATCGCTTTACTTATACGATTTCATCAATCTTTCTAATCGAGTCATTTATTAATCTGATGATTATAGTCACAGGAGATTAACATTTCTCTATGTGAATCATTTCGAATTTGATTATCATATTGATAAGTATATTTCGAAGATTAACTTTTAAGATATTGACGAGTTCGTCGACAAGTTTTTATTCAATATAAATTATCTATACTGTTCACAAAAAATTTAATTAATTAAGAAAAAAGAAAGAAAAAGAAGAGAGAGAGAGAAAGAGGGTATTATTAATTAGATAGTACACCGGACATTAAACAAGAGTATTAGATAATATATTAGGATCGATAAACAACAGAGTCTTATCACTGTGCAGAGAGAAAAATGAAAACTGAAAGCTTTAGAAGCATATTATAACGTTCGATTAGTTTGCTAATAGAAGAAGAAAAACACTGGCATATAATTTGATATTACATGTCAATGACGGCGATATATTGACATTCTCTTCTTCAGCTGTTGCTGTTGTTGTTGTTGTCGTCGTCATCATTTG
>Ga0209952_1001217_pt1 | contig 22966 bp, 23 predicted proteins | sample ThiBiot_750_biof_2_FD_183951 | JGI IMG/M metagenome (GOLD analysis project Ga0209952, IMG submission 183951) | Wastewater bioreactor microbial communities from Cape Town, South Africa - Thiocy_cont_750_biof (SPAdes) | ecosystem: Engineered > Bioreactor > Thiocyanate-remediating >...
AATATTACGTTGAAACATCGACGAACGATCAGCTCGACGATATTCACATCGATATTGCGTACCCGAAAGAACATTATGAACAAGATCGGGAGTCGAAAGAAATGCGTGAATAAGATCAGTTTTAATTGCTGATAGTGGTCGATCTTTAACGACAATCATATGATGATCTTCTTGCATTGCATCGATAATATGATGGAAGAGAGATTTCTTTGTTGCTTCAGGTGTTGTACCGTATTGTGATGGCGAATGTGATGTTGTTGTACTATCACTTTCAGCAACTAATCAACAAACAAACAAATAAAGAAAAAAAAGAAAAAAAAGACGAAGTATTTTTACGTAGAACTTTTGGTCGTCGATGAAATCTCGGTGTGCCAACATTTTGAAAGCTTTGTTTTAAATTGGTTAATTTATGTCGCCATTGATTGGTGTTCGGCGATGGTGCTGTCATCGAACTATTGCTCGATAGGGTCGATGGTGATGATTCGATTTTAACTGATTCCGATGTTGTCGATGTCGATGGTGTTTGTGAAGTTGATGGAACATATTTTCGTGATGAATTCGTACCATTATTGACTAGATTTGCAGTTGATGTCGATGCATCTGGTTTAACATACGCATACGATTGATCACTAATACTATTGCAAGCAATCGATTGTGTTGACGGTTGTGTCGTTAGAACGGTATCGTTTTGTGAGACAGTTGATGTATTACGATGATGTCGATGAATATGTGGATGTTGTGTTGTTGGCGGCGTGTGAACGGATGTTGTTGAACTATTATCAATTGATGTTTTTCCACTTGTAAGTGCGGCAATTTTCGAAAAGACATCTTTCTTAGCCAATGTTGGCGATGAACAAGGACTAACTGATGGCGTATTATTAGCTGAAATTGTTCTATTACTACGAAAGAAACAAAGGTCAATGAGAAAAGATAAGAAACTCATTGAATTCTATTTACGCTATGCTTGTATAGAGCTGTCGTCGAGGTACTAACGGCGAACCTTCAGTTAATTGTGCGACGATGCCAGATCGATTCGAAGCTCCTCCGATTGAGCCATTCGAACGCTGACGATCGATACGTTTTTGTGGAAAATCCGCTAAAATATAACGAGTTCTCTTTTTTCTTTTCGAACGAATTTTCTTTTTCTTCTTCTTACGTGAACCAGATCGGCTTCGTTGTTTAGCATCGTCACTATCATCTAATGTCGGTTGTCGTAATTTTCGATCAAGTAAAAGAAAATAAATCACTTTTTCTGTATTATGTCTGTGAAAACATAAGAAATGCAAATATATTTTTCCTAATTAATCTCATTTGGAAAAGTTTTTTCTACTTCGAATTTAATAACGCTTCAATTAATCGTTGTCGATCTTTGAAACAACCTAACGATGTCATAGCTGCAAATACATCGCCATCGATATCTTCTTCTTTTGGAATGATTGTTGTTTGAATAACTTGAACCATGGGTAATTCAAGTTCAAGATCAGCTTTTGATCCTCTGAACAAATATGAAACGATTATGATTATTATTTGTTCATCCATGCGAAATATTGAAACATATCAAGATTAACATGCGCAAATAGAAGTTTTCTTTTCTCTTCTTAATTAAGCAAGCACATAGAAATAGACACGAACAACAATAACAACAACGAACATTGATCTAGCTGAATGCGTTTTGTCGTCATTTATTCGACGACGCAAACGATCTGATGACAACAATTTTTGACGACGATAAATAGACAATAACAAAGGCGATCGAACGCCGTTTACGTACTGTGTTACCCATGGATGTCGACTGACATCTTCCAACTGTAAATAATGAGAACAGAATGATTTTTATGATTAAAATTTTGTTTTGTTTTATTTTGACAAAAGAGTAACATATACAGACAGAAGCGAGAATATAAATGCATTTTTTTAAAAATTACCGTTAAACGTTTACTCGGATCGACTTCGATCATGCCACGTAATAATTGTTGACAATCAGCCGAAACAAAATGTGGAATATGAAAAACACCTTTTTTAACTTTCTCTAATAATTGCCGAAGATTATCATCATCAAATGGTAATGCACCCTGCAAAAAAAAAGTAGAAACAACATGTTTTGTTTTTGAATATTCAACAAATCTCTTGACAATCTCATCGTAAACAAAAATGCTTTTAACCTCGAGATCAGTCTACGTACCACAAGTAATGCATAAAGAATGACACCGCACGACCAAACATCGGCTTTACGTCCATCGTATTTCTCTCCCTAGATTGCAAATTAACAGATTTGCATATGCATAATAAATGTTATACCTTAATGACCTCGGGACAAGCTAGACAAATGAAACAAAAATACAAATATGAGAAAAAAAACAACAACAATTTTTATTTGTTTTTCCGTTACCATAATGTGGCGAACCACAACTTGTTTCGAGAAAACCACCGTCAACTTGCAATGACGCCATGCCGAAGTCGGCGACACGTATGTTCATTTTATCATCAAGTAGTAAATTTTCCGGTCTAAATCGATAGAAAAAATGAATGGATTTGTTTTTTTGCTAATTGATTTGTTTACTTTAAATCGCGATGACTGAAAGACAAACAAAAACAAATGATAATTACAAAACTAATCTTGCAAATAAACATACCAAATCATGTGACTATGACAGAAATCTAATGCGGAAATAATCTGTCGAAAGAATTTTCGTGCTTCTTTCGGTGTTAAACGACCTTTTTTAACTAAATAATCGAATAATTCACCGCCGGCAACATGTTCAAGAATCAAATATAAATATTTTCGACTCTCATAAACATCGAATAAACGTAGAACATGTGGATGTTCAATTAATTTCATAATAGCAATTTCTCGTTCGACCTAAACAAATACGTTTTCTTATCTTCATTTCAAACAGTTCAATTTTGAATTTACTTTTAATAAAACTGATTCAGATAGTGCTTCTCGATTGACAATTTTAATTGCTACTTTATCTCCGGTGACATAATGAACACCTAATTTAACCAAACCTAAATTGAACAAATCAAACAATTCAACGAAATGTTCGCAGATGGACGTTGACACATACCTGTTTGACCTTTGCCCAGCGTTTTTTGGAGTAGATATGGGCCGATATATTGTGAAGAACGCGGCGGTACAGCCGTGGTGGATGTTTTTGCATTGAATGACATGACTGGAAAAGAAGCAAAAAACAACTGAATATCGATTAACGAGAAACAACAAGCAAATAAACAACAGAGCGTACCTAGTGTTAGTGATTGAATAGAAATGAGAAAAGAATTGATCTTGATGTTTGTTCAACGATAAAACATGACGTTTGTTACGGTTGTTTTTCTTTTGAGTTTAAATTTCAATAATTAACTTTGATAGGACAAACATCATGAAAACATATTTTTCTCTAATCATTCAAACAAGATGATAATTTGCTTTGGAGGAAAAAAAGAACTGAGAACTGGTATAGATTGGATAGACAATCAGCCATGATCGTTCTTTGCCAATTCAATAGAAATGCATAGAACAATCGAAAGAATGCATTCGAAGAAAGAAATAAAAAAATATTCAGTTTTTCTTATTCATTTATTTAAATAAAAACAAAAAAATTTTTTTTAAAGAAAATTTTCTGGACAAATTTACGTTTTTTTTCTCGAACTAAGTTTCACTGTAAATGGCCTCTTCGACGATGCACGTTTGGCTTTTGCTAAGCACCGAAATTCTTTCCGATATTCATCATCCTCAGTTTCTTCTTCTTCTTCTTCTCTTCCTATTCGTTCTTCTGATACGTAGTATATACAGCATTTTGCCTTGCAAATAGGTCATTGATATACCAGAGAAAAATAGTTATTATTATTATTTTTTTTTTCTTCTCCTATTCTATTCTATCGTACGTGTGTACGTTTGCTATTTATTCGAACAAAAAAGAAATACAAAGAAACTAAACCCTATACACAACACACACTCATAGTAAGTCAAACAAAAAATAAAGGCAACTGAACTGATGAAAACAATTTAACTTTTATTCGCTTTTCTAAATGATAGAAATGATTATTTTACCGGATACTGATCAGTTCCTTTATTTTGTTTGTTTTTTCTTTTCGTTAGATGCAATTTTTCAATTTGTGACGAGAAATTTCCAACAAGAAATTACTTTTAAAGATAAAAAAAAATCCACACATATTAATTCATAGATATAAGAAAAAAAAGACATCAGCAAGAAGAAATCATGTCACTCGATTATGAATACGGAGTAAATACGGGCAATCGATTTCTTAATTTTGTCGATCATGACGAAGATCCAGACGATTTCATTGCTAATCAAACCGAAACAGCTGAAAAACAAAAAAAATCAGCGAAAGATTCGAAAACAGTGCCAACAACAACAACTAAGAAACCGACAACAACAGCAACAACAACAAAAACGAATAAAGAAAATGTCGCCGGAAAATCAACTTTCAATGAACAACGAAAACAAACAACTGCTCTAGGTGATAACAATCAACAAGCACGAGGTGATAGTGCGCGAGGTAAAACTAAATCGACGACTGAATCGATTTTCTGAGTCGATTTCTTTCTTTGTAGGCGGCCGTGGCTCAGGACGACGAGGACAAGAAGGTGGTCGAGGCGGCGGCCAACCCCGTTCACAACGTTTCAATAAATTCGACGGACAACAAGGCTCGAACGATTCAGGTTGGATCGAACAAGGCGGTAACACTTGGAACAACGAAGCCGGCAATGATAATCAATCGGGCGGCGGTTTCCGAGGCCGTGGCGGCCGTGGTGGTGGTCGAGGTCGAGGCCGAGGAAACTTCGAAGGAGGTCGTGGCGGCGGTCGTGGCCGAGGTCGAGGCAATTTCGGCAATCGAAACTTCGAAGAAGGCTCCCAACAACAAACTGGTGATTGGCAAACAAACGAACCCAATGCCGCACAAACAACCGGCCAAGAATTCGAAGGCGATGCCGCCAATCAAGAACGTCCGTTCGAATCCGGCAATCAACGAGGTGGCCGTGGCCAATTTCGAACCCGAACGTTCCACAGCAATCGTAATTATACGAACAGCCGTTCGAATCAACACGAAGGCGGCGAACACGATGAATCTCGACAAGCTCGTCGACAACACGACCGACAGCCGCGTTCGTACGTCTCGGGCGTGAAACCGGTCGAGAAACGAGGCGGTGAAGGCGCGCACAACTGGGGCAAACCAACCGAAAATCTTGAAGAAGCCGTTGCCACCGACGAACAAACCGAAACAACAGGCGAACAAGCAACTTCGGCGCCCAAAGACTGGTCGCAGCAAGTCGACGAAGCCGAAAAACAAATGACACTCGACGAATACAAGAAGCAAGTCGAAGCTAAAAAACGAGCGAATCAAGAAAAAGTACCGCAACTCAATCCACGTACGGCCAACGAAGGTGTCGATCCCAAACAATTCAAGGCTTTCGAACAAACCTATCGAAAGAACGAAGACGACGAGGAAGAAGTCGAAGACGATGATGAAGAAAACGTAGACGAAGAAGACGACGATCAACACGCCGGCGGAAAGAAGAAAATCATCAATATTCCGTTGTTTTTCAAGCCGATCGATGCTCCACGCGGTGGTCCACGTCGTGGCTCAGGACGTTTCCGACCCAATCGTGACGATCAAACACGTTCGAAATCACCAAATCAACAGACCGGTGACTCGCAAGCCAATGAACAACAATCACAACAATCGAGACCCTACCGTGGCGGCTCAAGAGGAGGCTCAGGTCGTGGCGAATACCGTCGATCGTACGGCAATTCAAATCGTGGTTCACGCGGAGGTTATAACCGTTCGAATGCCAATTCGTATACACCGGATTTTGGCAATGCAGTTGATTTTCCAACACTTGCGAAATAAATTTCGCTTCATTTTTTCTCCTTCTTCTTCTTCTTCGTCTTTGCTATTAACCAACAAAACAAACAACGCGTGCCGCACATAATCTAGAACAGTTTGGTTTATCTGATCTTTTCTTCTGTCTTTTTTTTTGTCCTCCCACTCTTGCTCCTGCGTGGTGTGATCTTGGAAGAGCCTGGTGAATCGATCGATTCGTATATATAGAAAACAAATCACAAAATTCGCCTTTTTCGTTTTCGTTTCTTCTTCTTCTTCTTTTTTTTTGTTAAGATATTCAATCAACAGTTTTCATCGGCATTTCACTCTCCTCTTCTTTTGCTATTGTTATTATTATTATTATTATTATTATTATTACGGTTGTATTACATTCGTGTCAATGCGACTTCATCTTCATTTTTTTTTCTTCTCTCTCTCTCTGTTTGTTGATGTTGTTGTTGTTTTCTTTTTCTCTTTTACTGTTGCGACGAGAAATCTATACGCTGTCGTTATTCTACCATAGTTAACTTCTGTTTCAGTTCTTTCCTTGTCTCTTTTTCGTTTGTTTGTTGGTTTGTTTGTTTTTTTGATACGTTTTTTCTTTCGTCTTGCCACTAACTAGAGAAAACATTTACTCATGCACATGAAACAACATAGAAAACGTTTCTTTCAGTTTTTTTTTTTCTTTTTTCGTTCTTCTCTTTCTATTCAATTGTTCATCCTGTTTATCACAGGTAGATGCGCATTTTTTTTGCTGCTGCTGTGTGTGTTTGTTGCTGCTGTTCTTTTTTTTAATTAAATTTAAAAAAACAAACATGTTAATTGAACACAATCGACTCGTTGAATTTATCTCGCCGATGATGATTCGAAATACCAATCAAGCTCAACAGTCATGAATGAAATCATGTTGAGAAGGTATCGAAACTGAGGCTCAAAAATATCCATTTAAACACTTGAAAAGCATCATATTCTCAATGTTTTTGATAAATCTTGTTTCGAGCTACAACACCGTTCATTACCGGTTCTGATAACTCTCATCAGATAATTCTTTTCGTCAATGGATACAGATTTCGAACGTCGTCTTTTACTTTCAATCAACGGACAAAATTCTCTTTCATCCTATACAAGTCCAATTCAATCGCCAGTTAAAACTAGTGATCGATACATTCCTCTTCGTTCATCACTGTCTGCATCGAATCTTCATTATGAATTGTCAACTTCGCCATCATCACCATCGAAAACAACAACAACAACACCATCACCGAATAAACGAGCTCGTATTGAACAATTAGAAATCGGTCTTAGTTCGGGCATAACAGCAAACGAGTCTGATTTCAATGTCTACAATCAACTATTACAAAATACACTTTTAAACACAAATGTCGATTCGATATTGAAAATCTCCGATGTACAAAATACAAATTATGATCATAAACAAACAGTACAAACAACACCAACAAAAACACTATTCAGTAAAGAAAATAATTCATCGATATTCCGTTATTCAGAACGACGAGAAGATTTTCAACAATCATCATCAACATCATCACCACAACATTTCAATCGTTCGCCAATATCCAACGCATCCATAAATCTCCTCTATTCACCGAAGAAAACTCTTCGACATATTCCCGATCTACCCTATAAAGTTCTCGATGCGCCCGATCTTCAAGATGATTTCTATTTAAATCTTCTCGATTGGTCATCATCGAACATGCTCTGTGTTGCACTAGGCTCGTGTGTTTATCTACACAATGCACAAACCAATCAAGTACAATTATTATGTGATCTCTCGAGCTCAATGTTACCGACGGTTGTCAATCGACAAGTGAATATCATCGGATCTGACATAATCACATCCGTACAATGGTCTGATTGGACCAATGTGATTGCCATTGGTAAAAACGAACTTCAAATGAAATTGATTTCGATCGATTTTCTTCGAATATTTAAGGTACACAACGTGGACATGTGCATATTTATGATGTGACAACACAAAAACGTATGCAATCCATATGTAAACATACGCATCGGGTCGGTGTTTTAGCGTGGAATGATTGGTCATTGTGTTCGGGCTCACGAGATCGTTATATTCTCGAACATGATCTTCGACAGCAGACCGTTGTTCATCAATTTCATAGTCATACACAGGAAATATGCGGATTGAAATGGTCGCCCGATAAAACTCTACTTGCTAGCGGTGGCAATGATAATCGGTTAATTCTCTGGTCGAGAAATCATTCGAATCAACCGTTACATGAATTCAAAGATCATTTAGCTGCTGTCAAAGCTATTGCTTGGTCGCCACATAAACACGGTCTACTGGCATCGGGTGGCGGTGCAGCCGATCGACATATACGTTTTCGTTCGTCATTGACCTGTCAAACGTCAAGTTCATTCGATACCGGTTCGCAAGTTTGTCAATTAGTTTGGTCGAAAAATTCAACCGATGAATTAGTTTCAACGCACGGTGTTGCACATAATCAAATCATCGTTTGGAAATATCCGAATATGCAACCATTGGCGAGATTAGTAGGACATACTCAACGGGTTCTCTATCTGGCCATGAGTCCCGATGGTGAATCGATTGTAACAGGAGCTGGTGATGAAACACTTAGATTTTGGTCGATTTTTGCTAAAGCGAAATGTATACGAAATACAGATTCGACATTGAATGGTATTTGTCGAATGAGATAGAAAGAAACACATTCGAAGTTCGTTATTTATTATTATTGTGCATCCGTTCTACGCCATATGATTACGATCGATCTCTCTCTCTCGTTTTTTTTTGTTTTTCGACTTTGTTAGATAATTTCTGTGTTTGCGCGCATGTAGTCAAATTTATGAATAATAATAATAAATCTTTTTTTTTACAGGAAAAAAAACATGATATTACTTATCGGAATGGAGTTTTCTCTTGTCTTTTTCAAGTACATACATACATTCATTCATTTGCACAGAAAGTGCAAAAAACGAAAAAGAAAAAAATGCCGAATCGTTATGTAGGAATATTTAGTTAATAGTCAAACAACAACGAACGAATCCGGCAAGAAAGAAAAATGTATTGCGTGAGAAGGATAAGAAGAAGAAAAATGATCGAAGATAACATAAACTAGATGCGTACACGTGCTGCTATAGACGAAAATGAATGATCTTCGAAGGTAAAAGTCATTGACATCCTATTTTTTATTCTTCTTTCAACAAAAAAAAAAGAAAGAAATCAATTGAATCGACATTGATAGTGATCGATGCATTGTAAAATGAGAACAAAAGCAAAAAACAAAAACGAATTTTTACGCTTTTTTTCTTCTTCTTGTGAAATGGCGTAGGGCGCATAGAGTCAATGAAAACAACGATATAAACATAACAACCGGCGGAATAAAAATTTGTTTTGAATATCTGGATTGACAGTATATTGACATTTAGTCAATGTGAATACAATAATGAGCCAATTCGTAACCACGTTCTTATCACGCATCGTCATAAATCATTTTGATTTTATGATATTAACACCGAGTACGTTACACGAGTTTTTTCGTCTTCTTCTTCTTCAGATTCTAAGCAATGTCTTTCAATTCAACAATTGATCAGGTTTTATTAAGCTCAACAACAAGTACACCTAGTGAGCTAGTGAATGCCTATGATCATCAAGGTGCCGCACTTTATATTGCTGTTATACTTGTTTGGTATTCGACGGGTCTTGCCATGATGCTTTTTCTTCAAGTACGACCACGTTCGTTACAACAACAGTTTCTTTTCGATTCATCGAGTCCATCACGAAAAACTCGTTTACAATCGTTAGCAAAAAATCCATTTATAAACTATCGAAATATTCAAGCTGATAATACAACAAAACAAATTCTCAATGAATTAAAAGATCCAGATCGACGACAACGTCTATGGAAAATTTATTATTCATCAACAGAGAAACAAGATGAACCCTATCCGCAATATTATCAAACGATAACATCCGATGGAGCAACTATCGATCGAATTAAACGAAAACTAGCTGATATACATCGAATGGATACAATCAATGATCAAACTCCTGCTATTGAAACAGCAGGATCATTGAACGTAGATAATCGTTCACTGTCTTCTGTTGCAGCAGTTGATTCGTCAAGATTTTTCACGAAACGATTTCCTTCGTTACGTCGTCCAGCTGGAAATGCAACAGGAACAACACCTCTCATTCGAATTCTCGCGCCTGATGATGCATCATCGAATACAAATTCACCAAAACGCGCTGTCTCTCATCCAAAGAAGTTTACAATCGAAAAAGTACTCGATAATACAACAACTGATCGATGATCTTCTTTGCTAATCAGTCAATCGAATTTCTACATATTATTATTATTATTTAGCTACAGTTTTCCTTGCTTTATATAAACATGTTCTTTTATGTAATATATTAAATAATATATTTTCAATTCGGAAAATTATAGAAAATCTGTCAAGAGACAAGAATAACTGAATAGACATTGTCTCTTTGCATAAAATCAAAGAAACTATAATACAAGGGAATTTTCATTAAGAAAGAAGCACTGAAGGGTTTTCTTTTTTTTGTTGTTGTTTTCTATGCGCTGATATATCATTTTCTCATGGCACAAGAGATTTCCTCAACTGATAATTGTATCACAACAAAATTCTTGTGTTTTGTTTTACAACAAAAACATGTTGTCATTTGTAGTAAACAATAGAAAGAGATGAGAGTATGTCTTCTTTAAGTTGTATTATAAAATTGATTAGATAATGAAAGACTTGATGTTTATTAAGTGAAACTAATCCTATTGTTAAGTGCTATTAGAATAATAGTTTTTAACTAGTTGTTCTGATTATTTTCTAGTACATAGAAACCATTTCATTGACGTCAATTTTGTTTTATTCTTCTCGGCATCGTTTTTTTTACTCAATTCGCTTGATATTTATTTAAAACCTGACTTTTTTCTTCTTCTTCTTCTTCTTCTTCTTCTTCTTCTACTTTTCCCGCAAGTTATTCGTATTTATTAACAAATCAAATTTCCGGTTTCAAGTGTAAAACACTTTGTCTTCAATTCTTGAGCGTCATATCAAATTATCGCTGGTAGTGAGAGAGAGAGAGAGAAAAAAAAGTAATCATATTTCGCAATGGCACCGTACATGACTTTCCAACGTTTTCTAGATTGCTTCGATCCAAGGCACGAAACAGAGAGAAAGAGAGAGAAAGACAATTAATAAAGAACTATGTTGACAGGTGCACGTTCTCAGTTCAACACATCTGAACGTCAAAGATTCAAGTTAATAACATCGAATAGGAACAACAAAAAACAATCGATCTCAGTGAATATGAACGCAAAAAATCATCAAATCGGTAGTCGTTAATAATTCTTCTTCTTCTTCTTTTTCTTCGTCTTCTTCTTTTTTCCTCTCTTCTATCAAATTCCGTTCAATACACTCTAGCAACGATTTTGACTGCTTAATATAAAAATGTAAGCATTAAGGGTAGACAAAAAAAGACCTCAGGAAATACTATTGATTCAACAGTGTTCATTCAAACTAGCAAAGCCAATGACGATGGCATTGAAGAGAAGAAGAAAAAGAGGAAAGTGTCGATGCGTCGTATGTTAGAACGAGAGACGAACGAAGAAATCAGTCGCTTAGTCTCATTATAAACATATTTATATAATAAGATTGATTGAAGTTTGTCGTTTGCTTTTTTTATTCTTTTCTAGAACAATAACTAAAACAAGCATGATGAAATTTTCGTTTCTAGTCGTAATTTTATTTTATTATTTTGATAAATATCAAATTATATTAGCACAAAATCATCCATATCGACATTATTCAAGACAAGTGAATACCAATGAAAAAATCTATGATAATCAAACGTCAATTAGTACAAATGACGATAGTAACATGTGTCATTTATCGGTACGATGTCCTGCTGTACCGAAAATATCTTCATATGAACGAGATAATCGTAATCGTCGTTTTACTGTTGATACATTCTTGGCAATGCACGGTCCTCCAGGCCCACCTGGCCTACCAGGCCCTGCTGGCAGTGCTGGATTACGAGGTGCAGTTGGACCACAGGGTAAACATATCTATTTTTATTATTGTATTTATTCTAATGGGATTTCTTTCCAGGTCCCGTCGGTCGATCGAAAGATCCAGTGCCTGTCATTGCTTTCGTTGCTCATCTACAAAAGATGCTGTCCGTCGAATCAAATCGATCGGCTCCAATCGTTTTCGAAATAGCAAATATCAACGAGGGCAATAGTTACAATCCTAGTACGGGCATATTTACAGCACCATATCGAGGCATATACAAATTTAGTATGACAATCATGGCCCAAATGGATTCGATTGTATGTTGTTGTTTTTTTTCGAAAATAAAAATATAGAATCTCGTTTTTTTTTGTTAAGGCAACTGTTCGTATTGTTCATAATCAACAGCAAGTTCTCGGCATGATACGTTGCGATTGTCGACGTCGTTTTTCTCATGTTCGTGGCAATGTCTACGCTGAATTAGAACGTAATGACCAAGTCATGGTTGAAGCACTTGGTGATGCCAATGATCCTGGTCAATCAGCACCACGAAATAATATCTATGGCTATACTTACACACATTTTAGTGGTGCACTTTTGTTTCTAACGAATTCTTACTAAAGACACATCAATGACAGAATTGAATTTTCGTTCATTTATTAATAATCTCCTTATATATATTTTTTTGTTCGTTCCTGTAGAAAAATCAATAGAAATTCGTAATTCCTATGGCATGATGTTTACTAATTAAAGTGAAAATTATTCTCATGCACGAATGAATCACTATTTAACAAAAAAAAAACAGACGGACAGCAACATGAGAGGAAACGTCTTAGATCTATTTTTTACTTTGGTCTCGTTGATATTTGAATATAATGACGTACATGATTTATCAGACGCATGGCATTTCATGTTTACAATAGAGAAAAAGCATAGATAATATATTTCATCTTTATTCTATGTAACTGATTTGATGTTTTTAGTTAGATCATGATAATTTTTCATCTGTAAAAGATGAAGAAGAAAAAGAATAGAAAATGCCAACAAAACTTTCTCGTCTCTAAATCATTTGGGAATTGTTTCTAGTTTCCCTAATCTCGAACGACAAGCCATGATAATGTCGCGATTTTTTCTTTCTTCAATCTTTTATCTATGTTCAGATTCGAGTTCTCGCCAGTCGTTCTGATCACCAAAATGTCTAATTGAATTTTGACTAAAATGTGTGCCATTTCTCTTGAGAAAGGCAAAAAGAAGAAGAAGAAGATTAGTACTTTCTTATTTCTCTTTTCAATACTCGTTAAGATTTTCTTTCTTTCTTTTTTTAAAATTAGATCAATCATAGTCGAAAAGAAAAACGAGCAAATAATGAGCTGAATGATTAAACTTTTTTTTTTTATTTTTCGATTTTGTTATTGTATATTTCCCCTCGGAAGAAAACAGATCTACTAATTGAATTATCGATTTTTTTATGAAGATTCGATAGATAATCTTCGAAAATGTCGTTTGATTTCTTCTGACCATTGAATTTCATATGAACATTAATAAACAGAAGAAATCGTAGTTAATAGATTTCTATTTGGGGCGTTTTTCTTTCTCGTTTGTTCTTCTTTGATTCGATAGTTGTTTTAAGAGACGACAACAACAATAATAATGAAAAAAAAAGAAGAAATCTAAAGCGATAGTACATGTTAGCGAACAACGATGCACCCGTTAATATATTCTCTATTATATTTTTTCATCTACTTCATCATCTATTTATCAAATGAATGGTATGTGAGAGATTTTTTCTATTGTTGTATGTGTCGATCTGCGGTTCAAATAGGATAAACGTCGATCATTAGAGTCTCGAGTGCATTAATAGCTACAGAATGTTCATATGACAGATGTAAATCTACTTGCAAACTACTCACGCAACCCTAAAAATCAATAGAGTTCATTTAGGTGATCAAGACAAGACATTTTCCGTTGAGTTGAAGAACAAGAAAATTTATTTTTCTTAACGTACAACCAAACAAGTAAGTTATGATAAAAATAGACGCATAGATCGTGAAAACATCTAATTGATTTCGTTTTTATTAAAAAAAAATAATCATATGTACATATTAAATAGGAATTCTCTTTCTCTCTCTTTTTTCTTCTTTTTTAGAAAAAGAGATAACAACAGGAAGAGCATATTAATCGTTTTTCTTCTTTTCTTCTCCTCTTCTTTGAGACATTTCTCAATGCTCGATAGAAATAAATGTGGTATTGTTCATTTTTCGTTTTGTTATCTTTTTTTCAACAAATAACAACTAAAAAAATACCATTAATTGGCCTATTTACATCGGCTAATGTCCGAAATCATACATCATCATTAGTTACCGATTATGCATTCGAACATTTTCGAACAATTCCAAATCTAACAACTGAACTTTCGATACAACATCGAGAACAAGATATTTCATGTGATATGGCCGAAGGAACGAAACTTGTTCTCGATGTTGTATCGAAAGTTCAGTTGTTAGTGGCGATATTTAGTGGTGCTTGTCAAACAGTCGCATCGGCCATAGCTGAAACAGCAGGCATTTATCATATGACAACCGTATGTAAATCAATCATTCATTGATTTTTTTTCAAGATTCAATTGAGTCTATATTCTTACTAATTAGATTATTTATTCGGAAACAAGTTCACTTTTTACAGCTCGAGAAAAATATCCAACTCTTATTCGAACTGTACCCGGCGATTCTCAGCACAATATCGGTACATCCTAAGATGTCTTTGATTTCTATTTTTCATTTTGTTTTATTTAGCAAGAAAACTTCTATTAAAAAAATACAATTGGAAATGTGTTGGCATTCTATATCAATATGAACGACAGTATACAATGGTAAAGAAAAGAATTTCATAAGATACAATAACAAAAAGAAAACATTAATCTTACATAGCCTGTGACAAGGTTCAATGATCTCTTACGAGAACATGGTATTGAATGTGAACATACGCTTTCCAAAGGTATTTCTTTCAATGATTTGGATGAAATACATGGTAATCGATCGGGAAATTCATTGAAAGATGCATTCGATGAATTGAAGGTATGCAGAATGCACAAATCCTCCTACGAATACGAACAAGAGTAACTAAGATTACTCCGGAAATTATCTCTGAATATTTTTCTATTTCTTTCGATGAACCTATCAATTAGATTTTCGTCTTTATTTTGCTAACAAAGAAAGAAAGATTGCATTCGAGTTCGATAGACGTCAAAAGATTTCCGTTTTGATTAACATTTCATAGACACGATTGTTCAAGGCTAATATGTGTTGATAAATCTTTAGAAAAATAATATTCGCATTATTGTCGGCAATTTCAATTCGACAATGGCTATTCGAATATTTTGTGAAGTAAATCATAGATAAACAAACGTCCTAATTGAATATGCATACGATTCTGCTTATTTTTGACAAGGCATTTCGTTATGATTTGTACGGTTCACGTTTTCAATGGATTATTGTTGGTTATTATGAATCAAATTGGTGGTTGAATAATCTAGGACCTTGTAATACATCAGAAATTCTAACGGCTCTCAATGGAACATTACAAACCCGTGTGGCTGAATTAGGTTATAATTTAAATGCTCAAACAATGGCTGAACTTGTTCGTAGTTTGTTTGTTTTTTCTCTTTTGTATTAAAAATGAATTCTATTTCAGACTCCAGCACAATTTAAATTCGATTTATCTATTCGACAGAATGGTTATCATTCGAAACCGTATTTTATTGGTTATGAATTCGATGCACTGTTAGTTTTAACATCTGCATTCGAACGATTAGATGAAGTTCTTGCGAAAAGAAATTGTTCGAAAGATTTTTCATTGGATTCAACATGGCGAGATCTTTGTTGGAGAATTGAATTATTCAATATCATACAAAATCTTGATATCGAAGGTGTTACCGGTCGAATACGTTTTCAGAATGGTGATCGTCTTGGTGAAATTGTTATCGAACAAATTCTAGTATCTCCTAGTCCGAAATTGAGATCTGTTGAAATTGTTAAATTGTTTGTTGCTGTACCAACAGATCATTCGAAATATGTTCTCTTGCCAGCTAGAAATGGACGAAATATGACTTGGCATGGTGAGAATACTTTCGTTTTTTGATTTGGTCAAGTTTTTAGACGAATAGGTTCGGGCCCGCCGAATGATCGTATAAAACGTATCGAACGTGATCAACGGATATCAATTCTAACTTATATAATCATGGCAAGTGCGAGTGGTATTGGAATACTTTTAGCAATAGGATTTTTTATTTTCAATATCATTTTTCGTCGACATCGGTTTGTGAAAATCAAAAACCAAAATTTCACTTTTCTTTTCTTTCTTTTTAATTAAGTTTTATTCGTATGTCAAGTCCACAGATAAATAATTTGATCATAGCTGGTTGTATTCTTTCGTATACGAGCGTACTTTTAAATGGTATGGATTCGACATTTCTTGGCAAACGAAGTTCAAGAACCATGATGAATTTTATTTGTGCTGTAAGAAGAAGAAGAAGAAAAATGAAATTCGAAATGAAACTGTTTTTTTTTGTTGAAGTGTCGTATTTGGACTCTATCAATTGGTTTTACGATTTCATTCGGAGCTATATTTAGCAAAACATGGCGTGTACATACAATATTTACCAATGTGAATGCATCGAAACGAGTAGAGAAAGAAGAAGAAGACGAATTTACTGAAAGAGATTTATTTTTTTGTTTTCTTTATATTTCAAAAAACAAAGGCAGTTAAAGATTATCGATTGTTTATATTCGTTGGAGTACTTCTTGCAATTGATACAGTTCTTTTAGCAGCATGGCAAATTGTTGATCCATTAAAAATGATTAAAAATATCAGTCAACGAGAAGTAATTGATTTTGAAAAAAAAAAAGAAGCAAAATGAATCTTTTTGTCTATGATTCAGACCAAAGATGAAGATGTAGTTATTCTTTGGATTTATGAAGAATGTCGATCAAATCGTCGATCGATTTGGATAACTATGCAGTCGATTTATAAAGGCATACTTATGGTAAATATAAATATTTCGAAATCATAAACATATCGATTGTTATGTTCGTTTTTTATCAGGTGTTAGGCTCTCATTTTGCTTGGGCAACACGAAATGTTCATATAATTGCATTAAACGATTCGAAATATGTTGGAATGAGTTTATACAATGTTGTTTTATTGAGTATAACAACTGCTGTTGTTGGATTTTTTCTTCAAGATCAACATGAACGTTCATATATTCTTACATCGATATTTATTTTACTTTGTGTAACAATAACACTTTGTTTAGTATTCGTACCGAAAGTACGAGAAGTAGCTAAAGATCCACGTTCAATAGCTAAACCACAACGTGCAGTTATAACAAATGTTCGACGAAAATCTTCAGAAGAAAAATATCACGAAAAAAATCAACATTTATTTCTAAAAAATCAACGATTAGTTATTGAAAATGATCGACTTAAATTAAATGCTGTCAAAGTTTGTCAATTCGATTCATATTTGAAAAATATTTTCTTTTCTTTTTTCTAGTGTGATGAATTAATCAATAAACTACTTACAGTTTTAGAAGAACAAAATTTTAGACAATATCAATTTGAAATTTTTCTTCGTATGTGATGACTCATCATTTAGTTTATTCATTTTTTTTTGTATTTTACGATTATTGTTGTTTTAGCAATATCAACGATAATTACCGATGATATAACATATATGCATACGTCTGATTGGTTGCTCGAGGATGAAAATTCAATAAAAACTCCTCATTCAACAATCTGAACTGATTCATCAGATTACGTTTGCTGTTTTTGTGAATCATTTTCTTCTTCTTTTTCTCTCGCTCTCGATACTTGAAATACATTTCACTCATAAAGGATATTCAATGATTAATTCTCTCGTTTTTTTTATTCGTTCTGTGGTAGATTTTATTTTTCTTCTCTTTCTTTCTTCACACAACAATTATTCAACATCGACGAGTATGTGCGTATTGCGAACAAAAATCCTACACACTTCGATAAGAAAGAGAAACGTTAGTTGACGAGACATAAATAGTAGCCTGTGCGGTTACAGCATATATAATCATTGAGTAAGCGAATACATTAAAGAAGAAAAAAAACGAGAGATCGAAACAGAAGACACAGAACGAAACACGCAGTTATACTTGTGTGAACCAGTAAAATGCACGACAAATTCATTGCTCTCATTTGTACATCGCTCGTATTGTTAATCAATGCTCAAAATGACGATCCATCAAGGATTCCTATGGGTAGATATGATTTATTGAATAAATAAGTTTAGTTCTGTTGTTTGTAGCTAGATTTTTAACCGGCCGAACATCGGCTCAATCGTTCGATAATCAATTTTCAACTGGTCGTTGTCCTCGACGATTCTATCAATTGAGTAACGAATGTGTCTATTTTGCAACGGATGGCAAATCTTATTCATGGCGACAAGTCGACCGTGTTTGCTCCTCACGAATAGCCAATCTATTAGATGAACCATCGGCTAGCAATCTCGAACAACCCAATATGCAGCCAACACGTGGCGTTCGACAATTAACATTGAATACACCGGAAAAAACTGAAATTCTACGAGCACTTTTTCGAGATTATAACGATCAAAATTTTGGTATTCAATTGCCTGATGATTATGTGACATTGGCACGTTGTCAAGATGGTCAAGATGATCGTTGGCCACAATTTTGTCCCAATAATCAATATAATAAATCAGCATGTTACGAAACTGTTTCAACAGGTTCAAATGATATCTGTTTACAACAAGTCGACTGTCGATCGAGATATTTGCGTGCTGCCTGTGAATTTACTCTACCAGGTTGAATTATTTTCCGTTGTTTGTACGTATTTTGAATAAAGACAATTTATTTGATTTCTAGGCAGTCCGGAAATAGCAGTATCACAATTTCGAACGTGTCCAGTAGCACGTCGTCGTACTAGTTTACCGAATTGGGCTTGGATTCTTATATTTATTGCTGGTGGACTCGGTTTGTTAGCTATTGTTGCAGTATTACTTTGTATTCTTCAGAAAAAGAGACGTGCTAATTCATCGAAAAACCGAAGTATCCCTGTACCACGTCCATTACCACCGAAAAAAGACGATCCAGTTAGTCGACCGGTAAGGCTACTTTTGTTTTTCTTTCTTCTCCGCGACTCATAAATTTCGTTTCTTTTTCAGCTTGTCACGAATCGACCAACTGATGATGCTGACACAGGTTATTTATCACCGACAGATCAAGACAATACAGCTAATGCTTAATTTAAACTATTTGCGCGTGTTTCTTTTTTGTTTGCACAACAATTCTTTTTGCGCCGTTCTTTTCTTTTTTTTTTCTTTCTAGTATATAAAAAAAATCACAGACATTCTGACTAACAAAAGAATAGACTCTCTCGATGTCAATTAATCTGAATCGTACTGATTGGAAGTTTGTTGACTAGTTGATCAGCTGAGAGATTCTTTGTAAGTTGACGTTCGAGTAAATAAGCATCAGCTGGTTCCAAACGTTGATAATAATTGCTAGCTGTTGAGATAATTTTAAAAGAGAATTTCTTGTAGAATGATAAAGCTGTTTCATTATTCACTTGAACATGTCTAAATGAAAAAATAGATAATACGAACATTTCGGATTTTAATATAAATTACAAATAAATGCTATCGAAATTGCCATCTTTTTCACAATAGTTTAATATATGTTTGAGCATTAATGTACCGAGACCAAGATGACGATACTTAGCAAGAACGCCCAGTGTCATTATGTATAATCGACGTTGGTTATCCGATGTATCGATACGACCACATACAGCACCAACAACGATATCATTACAATAGGCTAGAAGTTGAAAATTCGATATGAGATTTTGTTGTTTCTGAAATTCAAATAATCCGACCTAATTTGCAGAGTTCACCAGCTTCTAATAGATCTTTATAGAATTTTTCATTATACGAAACGGGAAAGATGTTTCGATTGAGTATTTTAAGTTGTTTTAGATTATGTTGAGTAATCTCTCCTAATTCAATATTGACTCGTTTTGATCTTAAAAATTCTTCGTCATCTTCATTGATAATCAATCAAAAAACAAAAACAAACTTCGATTTATTCTCTTTGTCATTCAACGAAGTTGAATTACTCATTGGAATTGTGTTAGTCATATCTGAAACACATCAATTCTATAAATAACAAACATCTCGGTATGATACGAAAAACGAAAACAATAGAAAATTTTATCAATTTATAAAAAAAAACAGACATATATACATAGTGCATAGAGTGACTAAAGTACTTCCAAATCGACATGACGTAAATTTGGATGTTTTTTCTGAAATTATTTCAAAGAAAATGATTAGATCAAGAGAAGTCTTTGAACAATATTGTTTTTACTCGAAGATTTCGTTCGATTCGATCCATTTCAGCTCCGACACGATCGACAATACTTTCTCCATGTTTCAGAAGAAAAGCTTCAGCTAATTCAATCGAGTCAATTGTTTGTATTTCCTTTTGAATTAAAAAACGATGATATTTTCTCGATTATTTCTCTCAATAAAACACGTATTTTACTTGTAAAATCGCTTGTATATCGATTTTTTCTAAATAAGATCGAGCTATTTCCCGTCCATCAACATCAACTTCTGCTTTAAACATGACATATTGAGAACCCATATCTGTCGCTTTAATATCGTACAAAGCACGAACCATTCGATCACTTTCAATATCCTGATTAATCGCTTCGAGTTGATCAGGATGAATGGATCTGCAATCATTCTCAAAATCATTTCGAAAAACTAAAACTTCGATTTTCTACCTGCCAACTAACGCAGCTGTATTCGAATAGATAATAAACGACGCTACGCCACCCAGAATTGCACCTATCGTTAACGATCCAATGGCATCGGGTATAGGCGATTGAAAATAGAGTGAACATCCCATGGCTGTAGCGGCCACACAAACACCGAGAACAGCCGCTAAATCTTCGAGTAAAACAACATTAACATCAGGTTTATATCCTTGGCCGACTAGAAAAGTTTGGTTTTTCGAATAAGAACATATACAAAACAAGAAATTTGAATACCATATTCCCAAAATTTCATTCGAGATTCTTTTGCAGCTGCTCGAATTTCATTTACAGCCATATATAATGTTACTAAACAAAGTATCACACATGAGTTTCGATTCAAATAAAGCAACTCGTTTCGAACCTCCCTCAGAAATCAACGAACCACTTAATAGTGCTAGACCCTTGAATATTATAAAGAAATCAATCGTTATTATTCATTCGAAAATAAAACTACCAAATAAATGGATTCAACTTCTTGAGGATGTAAGAGAACACTGATGCCATGATACCAAGCTAAACCTGTTCCAAAACAGAAGATTCCAACTCCACTGATCAACGATGCTATATAAGTCATATTAGAATATCCATACCTAGACGAAAGAATTCTCTTCTTATCGAAATAAAAAAATTGTTTCGCTTACGGATGTTCGGGATTCGGTTTTTTGATGGATTTCCATAGGCCAAATGCTAAAATCAATTGATTACATGTATCAGCTGTTGAATGTACTGCTTCGGAAAATAATGAAGCAGAACCAGTGAAAAACCATCCGATGAGTTTAGCAACTGCATTTGCTGCGTTACTAAATAGATTTTTCGATCAAAGATAGTTTTATTTCGAAAAAAATTTCTAACATTAGAACTGCAGTGACCACAACTTTTCCACCACCTGTAGCGAGAATCGTATTTTTTGTCTAAGAAAAATAAAATAAAAAACCTCGTTTATCATTCTAAAGAAAACGAATAGATTATTGAACGTACAGATTTATTGACATCGAACGATGCATTTTCTAATACTAGCAAACGTTTTTTATATTCTTTTAATGATTTTTTAAAACTAAATAATGCTGAAAATAAAAAGATCACCGTCAGACAGTATCAAATTGAAGATTCTCTTCAAACCTTCATAATCTTCTTGTCGTGCTTTAGCTAATCTCGCCTTTTCTCTATTCAATGCATCTGGACTTCCCCAAGTCTCGTAAGCTCTAATCAATAGAAAACAAAATTAATATTTTCGAATTAAATTAATCTATTCCCTCTGTGTACCTATTTTCCACATCACGTCGTCGATAAACAGTTATTTTCGGAGCATTATCAATCGTATCTGAATAAGGTGAACGTGTTTTATATGGAGTTAATTTTTCTAGATCTCTGAAAATACAAAAAAACAAAGTCTGAGAATATTTTTTAATAACGAAAAGTCTTACGAAGGTTTTAATAGGTATTCGTGCATTGCACGCATAGCTGTTATGAAATTATTTTCTGTATAACTTGCAGCAAAATCAATGTTTTGCAGTTTTCGTGGTCGAACTTGAAATAAAAGATTTCGAATTCAGAAATATATTTTCAATTTTTTTTATCAGTACCTTTAACTACTGTTGAGACAGGTGGATTAGCAGCAGCAGGCTTTTCAGATGAATTGGTTGGAGTTGTTGGATTTGAACTCGATTGGAAACGAGTCGAAATCTTCGGTGATAATAAGAGATCATATCGAGATATTGTTAGAGGACTATAAGAATAGTTATTATTCGAATCTTTCAATATTAAAATACATACATGAACGAAATCGTTCGAATTAATTGAGTTTGTCTTATAAACATTTCTTTGTTTTTTTGTCTCTATTCTAGCTGTTCATTATGATTTGTTTTATTCCTCTTTTCAATTAATGATCTGAAAAGACAAACGTATATAGTCCTAGAGCTGATATTTTTTGTTTTTTTTCTTCAATATTCAAACAACAACGAAAACGTAACCGTCAACAAACAACAAATGAAAATAAATATTTATACTATTGATCTACTGTCTGATAATTTGTCTGTAATCTAAAAATAAAGAACAAAATATTAGACTTCATTTGATGATAATAAGATATAATGTACTTGTCGAAGGCCAGGTAGTAATAAAATTGAGCCGATAATTGGTAGTCGTCGAAGAAAATTAATAACTATAGGCATGAAACCCCTACAAGATAATCTCAAAACATGAAATTCTATTCCCATTGAATCGATTGA
>Ga0209952_1001222_pt1 | contig 22906 bp, 17 predicted proteins | sample ThiBiot_750_biof_2_FD_183951 | JGI IMG/M metagenome (GOLD analysis project Ga0209952, IMG submission 183951) | Wastewater bioreactor microbial communities from Cape Town, South Africa - Thiocy_cont_750_biof (SPAdes) | ecosystem: Engineered > Bioreactor > Thiocyanate-remediating >...
TTTTGAATAAATTGTTGCAAAATTGGCACTGAAAATTCGTCATATTTAAGATTCATTTTGGCTTCTTCATTCGTTTCATTATCATATAAATACAATGGTATATAGCTATTAAACAGAATATCATACAAAATAAACATGCATTTTTTATGTGTCGATGTATTGCTTGAATAAGTATCGATTTTATTGAATTTGTAGAGATTAGTTTCCGGAATTTTTGATACTGATACGATACAAAATAATATTTCAGGATATAAAGTAGACAACGCATTAAAAATTGATGTAATATCATAACGAATTTGTTCTAAACCTAGATTATTGACCAATATTTGAATAGGAGAATTGTTCATATTAGCCAAATATTTGATGTTTGAAGCCACACTTTTGTAAAGCGATTGGAAACTAATCGATTTTGATCGATCTAATAAAAAAATCACGGCTGAAAGTATCGACTGATCATCACTAGGAAGTTGTCCATGTCGAAATTCATATCTATCTACGACTAAAGATACTTGTTGATCATCTAATTAAAATAGATTTTCTTTGGAAATTCTATAAAAAAAAAACATATTCTTACTATTTCCTTTTGCAGGTTGAGAGAAAAGTTCATTTGTAACAATTGGTAACGACTGATTACCATCTATTTTTAGTAGAGATCAGACAAATACTCGATCATATGAAAGAAATTAGATATTACTAGATGTGAATGATTCTATTGAATTGTCGTATGTTATATTTGGAAGTGTAAGATTACTTAAATTATCTGATTCTTGACGAGGAATTTCAGCTGCTCGAATATCAGTTGAACCATCGAATTGTATTTCTTCATTATCTTTATAAAAGAAAGAATAGTTTTTAACACTATCAAAGATTATTCTTACATTTTAAAACATCGACAACAAACTTTCGAAGAAGATTTTCAATTATTGGATCATGAGAATTAAATATAGATAAAGGCTCTTTTTCATCGGAGAAAAAAATATCAGATAATTGTAATAACGAATAAGTATTTGAAACTTCATTGTAAATACAATAAATGCATTGTGACCACGACTCTTCTTTTTTATCGTAACAAAGAACTTTTATCGAAGTGATGACATCATTGTTTTTCGTAGGATGTAATACTACGATTGCGCATTTAATGGTGCAACTAAGAACTTCGAGTCTTTTATCATTGTCACTTGGTTGAACTTCTTTACCAGCATTATTAAGAACTTGATCAGATTTTCTAGTTCCACCTTGCAAAGCTTCTCGTTTGTATATTCTTTCATTAACAATTTTTTCGATCACACATTTGTCAATATTATTCGAAGTTGGGTAAAGATCTGCAGCAAGGGAGAATATGTTCTTTGGTTCTTGAAGTGAAAACTCATGCGTGTATTCAGAAATAGAAGTCATTCTAATTGTTAATTTCTACTTATCTAAAAATATACACAAAATAAATAAAAACACAAAGATTTCAATTCACGTTCTTATATTCGCTGAGAAAAATCCAACTTTCCGTTCTGTCGCGCATGCATTTTCTACTCAAGAAAGACAAAAAAATCCTCCGATTTCATTGGTTTATATATTCGTCAGTATGACTAATAAATGATTCATTACATGCAAAAGATTCAAATTAAAAATGCTTTAATTATGTCATGGAAATAAATTCAATTTTAGAGTAGATTTGTTTTTATTTATGAATGAATATTCATATACATATTATCGAATAGAAACTTTGTTATTAATGGGGGGAAAAAAAGCTAAAGAAGCACACACACGCACACATAAAATTTGAGATGCTAGTGCAAAAAAAAACGAAGGGAAACACAGACACATAATTGAAAAGTAAACGTATTAGTTTAAGCCACTTCTGATCGTAATGTACGACCGTTGAAATGATCGGGATTGATTTCAGGTTCATCATGTTGAAACGATGAATTCAATGAACGTAATGTCGGTGATGTTGAAAGATAGAAATTACCATTGATACGCGATTGTCGCAGATGACTTGCTGGTATCGATTGTTTTTCGAAAACGTATGTTCTCGATGAATTAATAACTGGAAGTAAAAGTATTTGATTGACACGTGATCGTAGATCGTCACGTTTCAATGTCGATGAACGTATTTGATTATTAGTCAATGAAAAATCTTCATCATCATTATCTCGAACATAACGAACTTTAAATGGTGTTGCAAATTCGTTCGTTGGAGATTGATGAATAATACTTTGTGTACCGATATTATACACTTGTGAATCATTTCTCGTTGTTGTTGTTGCTTGTTGAAGTTGTCGAATTGGAGATTGATTTGCACGTGGTAATGTATCGTGTCGAATGATACTCTCCGATGGATTAGAAATCGAATCACCACGTGGTAATTGTCGAATGTATTCGTCGTTATCATTGGAAAGAGCTGTAATGATCGGTGTTCGTTGTTGTTTTTGACGATCGTTAATCGTTGATTTGGGTGTAGTTATTTCATCATCTCTGCTGTTCAATTTTTCGTACGAATTCGCAATTGAATCATTTGATTCTGGTCGAAGTCGATAGTTTTTCTTCGTTGATGGTGCTTCATCAGTTCGATACGATCGTCGTTTATCAACATTCGATGACGGCGAAGCAAAATCGTCGCGTTTCAATACCGTTGTTATTGTTGTTGGTAGTGGCGATCTTGGATAGACTTTTTCTGCACTCGTTACAACGCCGTAATCTCGAGTTGTTGGCAGTGGTTCGGGTTGAACACCACGATGTTGCGTTGGTTTCATTCCATCGAGACTTGTATCTGTTTCTGCTGAGACCATTTGCGGACGATCACGTGGCCGATAGGTTTGATACGATGTTGTTGGCCGGTAATCTTGAGGTGGCGAAGGTGAACGCGGAGGATGCCTCGATGATTTCAGATGATATCTCGATATAGACGATGAAGTATACCGATCGGTTGGACGTGAACGATGCTGAGATGGCGATGGCGAACGAGATCGTTGCGAAGAAGGATAACGATGGCGATTCGATGGCGAAGGTGTTCGATATTCAACTGGTGGTGGAGGCGTATGATGAGGATCTTTTGATGATATATAAGATCGTTGACTTTTCGAACGTGGATGATAGCCATTTGTTCTGCTCGTATATCGATTGCGATTGTCATAATCATTTCGTTGTGATGGCGATCGTGATGTTGATCGTCGATAGGGATTTCGGCGAGGTTGTCTTGATCGTTCGTAATTTAAATCTTCGTCTTCTTCTTCATTTTCATTAAGTTCGTGTAAACGAGCAGCTCGAGTTTGTGTCGATGATGATTGTGGTTGGGTTTCATTACCTGAATTTCGAGTTTTAACCGGCTCAGACATGGTGCCAATCGTTCGTGTTCCTTTGTCGTCCATTTGTGTGCCATAATCTCGAAAAGATTTCGATTGTAACTGTCGTTGTCTCGACAGATCACGATTATGTTGTCGAATTTCTGTCATTGAATCCGAATCGTCGTCGTCGTCGTCGTTACGTGACTCACCAAGATATGGATCGGGTGTTTGTCGAAATTGTTGTGGTTTATCAAAAAATTCACCGTCAGCTAATTCGTCGGTTATATCAGTAGTTGGTGTTGACGGTATTTTCGGTGGTATGATACCAGGTGTATACGAATGTGAACGATCTGGAGTTCGAACAGATACCTCCAGTGGTTTCTTACCTGTAAATAAATAGACAATAAAGTTAAAAACAAGAGAAGGCAAAAGAGAGAGAGAGAGAGATTTTCTTTTCGGATTTATTTCGAGAGATGATAAGATTGCTTTTTAGTCAAACATATCATTTGCCCACACACATACACATTCCACTGTCTTATCAAGAGAACTTTTCTATTCTATTCTTTTCTTTTCTTTTTTCTTGTTATCATTATGAATAACAACGTTTTCTTTCTTCGTTTTATAGAACTCTTCACCTTGAAGAGAAAATTTTATATACGAGAAAAATAATAAACTAGGGAACTTATTGAAAAAAAAACGAAGAATACGTATATATTAAATTGGATTAATCACAGATAAAAGAAAAATGTAATCGAGCTACGCGTATTTGGAAATCAAAGAAAGAAAAAATTATGTTTTCGATTTTTTCTTTGGTTTCTTCGAAGTTGATTTTGGCGGTTTGTTTTTATCACTTCGAAATAAACTACTGAAGAAACCTTTTTTCTTCCGTGGTTTTTCTACATTTGTTGATGTTGTTGTTGTTGGCATCGGTGGAAACTGTATTGGTTGAATATTATTTGTTGGTTCATAAGTAGGATCGTGTTGAACCAATGCGCCAATACCTGACTGATGATTGCTTGATGATGGTTGACTTTCATCGTCTTGAGGAGTATTATTATTCATATAAGGATGATCAACTTGTGTTTGATCATGAACATCTTGATCGTTGTTTTCTTGTTGTTGTCCATCATCAGTAACAGTAACACTATCATCATTATGATGATTATTATCGTCTTCGTCCTCTTCTCCATCCTCATCCTTATCTTCGTCTTCATCTTCATCCTCATCTTCGTCTTCATCTTCCTCCTCGTCATCTTCATAATGAGACGATTGTTCATCGGTTTTATTTCCTTGGAATCTTTTGGGAGATTCTCCAGGCTCGGGATTTTCTCTATAATAATCCGAATCAATCTGTTGCTGTTGTTGTTGTTGTTGAAGATTATTCGTCGACGCTCTATTCGATGGTGAAACTACGTATGAATCTTGTACGACATTATTAGCTCGTGGAGGTGTTTGCTGATGAAGATTCTCGTTTGATTCCTGTTTAACAAAACGTTGTTGCAATTCTTGTGCTAGAATATTAGTAACAGGTGTTTTCACTTCGGGAGATTGTTCGATGGGTCGTCGAGGTGAATTCGAACTTTCTTGAGATGTAAATTGAGGAACTGTTGTCGTTGGAAAGTCAAGATTTCGTTTTGCACTTGTATTCATCGCAGGTCGAGGCTGTGTACTGTGACCGAATGTTTCACATTGAACTTCATCGTCATCATCACCATCATCATCGGATTGATCACGTTCGCCGAAATTATACGGTGCTCGTGAATCAGGTTTCGATGGTGAAAATAGTTCAGGTGGTGTGAGAGGATTAGTTGTTTGTTTAAATGGCTTTTTTTCATAAATCAATGGAATATAACTTCGTGGAATGGATGGTGTTCGTTGTTTTTGAAATGATGATTGTCTACTCATTGCTTGTATTCCAATATCATCATTATCAAGAGATGTTATCTGTTGATTAGATGTATGTTTAGGTGTAGTTAGAATTTGCGGTCGTTTCAATGGTGATTGACCCATGTAGGCCATTGAATGACGATTCGAATCCGTTTGATCATCTTGTTCGTTGATTAATGTGACTTGTTGTCGATCGATGTTAGTTATCGATTGAGGACTATTGGAAACAGATGTTTTCTTAGGTTCAATTAGATTAGATGTATTTGTTTGACTACGACTACGTTGAGTAACTAATTCGTTGATCGAATGTTGAGCTCGTTTTTCTACATCAGGACCTTGAAGAGTTGCTTTGAATATCAATTGCATTTGTCCCGATGGAGACTGATGATTGGAATCGAGATTTTCTTCCAGTGGTTCCGTACGTAATTCAACGTTACTGGCAGTGATTTTAAAACGATTGGATTCGGATTCGGGCCGAGTTACTTGATCTTGTTCATCGAATTGTTGTGGTCGTATTTCGACATCGTAGTAATTCGTTTGATCTCTGACTGGTAACATGAATTGTTGTCCTCCTTGAGTTGGAGATGAATCACGTTTCAATCCGTTTCGTCTGTAGTTTTCTTTTCGTATCGAATAATTCGATTGATTGACATGTTCAGAACCTGACGATGACGAATTCGGAATTTTTCTTCGTTCATAAATTTGACTTGAGGGTTGAGGACGTTGAGGTGGGGATTCTAATTCGTAGTAATTATTTTCGATATTCTCCGGTGATGAATCTCGATTGATTTCATGTACAGATCGAAGATTTTCACGAGAATTGGCTCGTTTCGATTGATCACGTTTTGTCACGAGATTTTCTCCATCAATCAATTGTTTCATACGTTCTTGTTGAAGACGATACTTCGTTGGAATGATAATTTTCTCTCCATAACCAAGTGATTCAATTTCATCATCATCATCATTACCAATATCATTATTATTATTATGATTATTACTGTAGGAAAAGATATTCGAAAGCGGTGGCCGAGTAGTTGTTCGATATTTAGTCGGTGTTAGAAAGAAATCGGAATTTCGTCGTCGTGAACGAGTACTTTCATAAGCATAGTCTTCATCAGTATTTGTCGAATGATCGAAATAATCGATAGGTTTCGTTTGAGTGTAATGTTCAGGTTTGTAGTTTTGTTCAGGTCGATAATTAACGAGAAGATGCGAACGATTCGTCGATGTTGTATGATAGGACATTGTTGGCAACTGAAAATCGTACGGCGATTGTTCAATAGGTCGAAATGAGATCAAATGATGATCGTTTTCACTTATGAAAGCTCGATTTTCTTTCGAATCAAAATCGCTTGTTGTCGAATTGAAAAACTGTGTTGTCGAAGAAAAATAGAGACGCTCGTCTGTACTAGTCTTTAGACTGGACGCATAGGGTAAACAAGAACCTACAGAAGAGAAAGATTCAACATTGTTCGAGCAAAACATTATGTTGACATTGAGAAAATAATCTCGAAGCGTTTATAATTACTTAAGAAAAATCAAATGCAGCATTTTTATGATCGGATTGTAAAACACAACACACACGCAGAGAAAAAAGTAATCAGCATAAACTTACTTTGTCTTTAAAATGAATAACAATGCGAACAAGAAGAGAGAGAGAAAAAAAAAGAAAATAAAGGTAAAGATTTTCTGATAACGATATATATATATGTGTGATTCACTTTGTGTATGTGTCGAGCAGCGATATGTTTTATGATTCGCAACGAAAAAGAACGAGAAGAATAAGCAGCAGATAAAAAAAGAATTTCAACAATGAAAGCAATGCGTTTTGCTTTCTAACATTTTTGACAAATAGATTATCTACGTACCAACAGCAATCTCTTGCCATGTTGTGTAAATATGCGGAGATTCTAAACTGACAACTCGAATTTTATATCGACCAGCTAAAAGTAACAACAAAAAAACAAATCAAATATTGATCGATATAAATACTTCGAGGGATAATAAAACTCGTTAAATCACGGTTTTATTACTCTACTATAAAATCACAACATACGTTGTTTAATAATGTAATCTGAAAAGTCGACCAATGAATGACCTTGAATTGGCTCGAGATCTTTCATTAGAACGACATTTGCTTGAGGACTGTTTTCCACTGAAAATAAAAACTAATTAATTAGACGAGAATAATATTTTCATTTCGAATAATACATTGTTCTTCTAGTTTAACTCGATCGGTTAGACCTTCGTCAGCAGTTACACTGAATGTATGAAATTTGTCACCGGCTATTGCTGTTGTTTGTGGAGGAACAAACCATTCGAGAAAAGTTAATTGTGGTGCTAAGAAAAAAAAATAGCAATTCGTTTTTTTCGATTATTCGATTTGTAAATCTACTTTTTAATGATTCAATTAAACGTATAAATTGAAAATGATCATTTACATGAAGATATTTATCCTAAGAAAAAAATAATAAACGTTCGATTTAACCTTGAACTTTGACGAATGAACACATACAGATGAATTTAAGATTTCATCTTGATTTTCGTATAATGATTCTTGATCGTTAATACCCTGAATCGAAAATTTCAATCGATTTTCTTTTGATTTTTAAAATCTTAATTTACGTTTGCTAAAAGTGTGTTTAAACTGTTCTCTAATCGATATTCTTGTAGAAGATTAGTTAAACGTGTATCAACACCGAAAAATCCGATGCCTTGAATACGAATATCATCTCCGCCGTAATTATCTAAGATAAAAACTCGAATAAATCGAGTTGTTATTGAAGGAAAGAAGATATCGGTCTTGTTTCCTTCTAGAATTACATTCAAATTCATTTTCAAATAAAACACTTGCTCTGGTTTCATCTTACGATTGAATGTACAAGTAAAATCTTTTACTTGTAACCATGGTCCACTTAAAGCATTTGAAACGTCTAAATGACCGTTTCGAGGTGTCGACTGATTCTCACTGAAAACAAAAAGAATCATTTCGAGATTTTCAATTTGCTCTATTCTGGTTGTTTTTCTTTTTCGTACCAGCCGATTATTCGAATACCAGTGAGATTATATTGATGTTTGAAATCGAATATGACCCAAGCATTTCTCGATTGAGTCGAACACCAATAGGTGCCAGTTGTTGCTAAAGAATCGATGTCAAGTTTCGAGAGACAAGAAAATGAGATTTACTATCGAGGAGATTTTCAACGGATGAATTTGCAGCTGTTTGACTTCGAAATTCATCACTATTTAACGTCCAATTTGAACGACTTTGCAATAACGGACAAACATAAGAAACAGAATTCGATGATTGATATTCCGATGGTATGATAGATGAATTCTCTTGAAATCAAAATTCAATTGAATTTATGACGTCAAAAATAAGAAAAACGAATTACGAGCGAGAATATTAATAAATTCTTGTTGTTGATCGGGTTGCAAAGTTTCTGTGATTGTCCTCGGCGTTTCACCTCGATTATTCGTTTGATTTGGATTAGCACCATTTACAAGTAGAAGACGTGCTGTCGATCGTTTTAATGAACGAACTCTGAATAAATATTATCGAATCGAAAGTCCAAAAGACAAAACATTGTCAACAACATACGCAACATGAAGTGGAGTTGTATTCGTTTGATCGCTTATATTCGGATTAAGTCCGTAGTTTAATAAAACCTCAAGACATTTGTCATAACCTAAACAAACGATTGTTTGACGTTTTTGAAAGAAAAACAAAACAGAAGAAATTGTTAGATTTACCAAGACGAGAAGCGACAATCGCTGCTCGATAGGCATATTGAAGTAATCTTCGATCATGAGATATTAATATATCGATTATTTCTATAAGAAACTCAAAATTCGAATGAAATTTCCTTTGAATCAAGCATTCTCACCGGGCTTATTAGCAATAACAGCTTCATCAAGTGGAATTCGTTGATTTCGATCTTCGATATACAAATCTGCTCCGTTCTGAATAAACAAAACAGTTTGATTTCATAGAATCATTTCATTATCAACAAACATCAAGTAATGCTAGAATTTGTTTGGCATTTTCATTCGAATAAGCTGCAACAGCTCGATGTAGAGCTGTTTTACCAGCTTGATTGTAGAGATTCGGATTGGCACGATATTGAAGAAGTAAATTAACAATCGTGTATTTCTGTCGATGAACGGCTAAGTTCAATGCGGTATCACTGAAGACGAAATTCGAGATTTGATTCCCAAAAAAAGAATTTGTTTTACCCTGTTGCACATTGTTTATTCGGATTTGCTCCATGAACAAGAAGAATTTTCGTTTTTTCAAATGAACCTAAACAGAAAAAAAAACAATTTTTGTTTATTGAAACCTAACTTTCGCTCTGATTTACCTTTTCCAGCTGCGATGATTAGTGGTGTGACATTATATCTCGTTCCTGTACAATCAATAAAATCGATTTGATCATCGATTACTGTCGGAAAACGAAGGACTTCAGCTAGACTTTGAAAAGGTTGTCGATGATATTTTTGTAAGAAAGTCTGTACAAAAAGAAAACAATGAAATCCAATCAATAAAACGAAGGCTTTCATTACGAATAATTGTTCAGGAGTTCCACGGTCAACGATACTCAACAGCTGCTGTCGTTGCTGTTGATCATCGTACCGATAATTCATTCTTTTGCTTGAAATATTGAAATCTAAAATACGAAAAAAAAAAGAAGTCTAATCAAGCATAGTATCAATCGTTGGATGATTGATTTCGTTAAATATGAGAGAAAGAAAAAAATTATTTTTCGTCTGATTAAAAAAAAGGGGAAAAGAAAACGAAAGAAATTCGATGTTTATTTTAAATGCTTAAAGGCACGTTTGTTTTTTTTTGTTTAGAGCAAAAAAAAACTTTATTCGGTTTCTAAAAAAGCAATAAGGTGGATTACAACGTTTCTTTTTCCTTCGATCTGATATCTTCTGATTGGTAGAACATTTCAATTTTTCTCGAGGTTTCTCTTCATTTTTGGTTAACAGAAAAAAAGGAGAAGAGAGAGAGAGAAAGCGAATAGATCGATCTTCAAGTGCAAAAAAACGAAGAATAATACTCATCGGCAGAAATCTCCTCGATTCAGTAATTTGATAGCGATTATTTTCAGAATATGTTGTTACACTTTCACAAGATTTTTTCAAGGTCGAACACTTTTCATGGAGTTTTGTGGTTTGTCTTTGATCGAGATTTTTCTTTCTCTTTTCTTTCTTCTCATACTTACTCCTTCAGATTTACTCAAACAGGAAAAGAAAAACGAAAAGTTCTGCTTCTTCTTCCTTTCAACTTTTACTTCTTCTCTCTTTCTTTGCCTCTCGTTCTCAAACGAAAAAAAAAAGTATTCAAGTGAACTTCAAATACTGTTATTCACTAACGAGTACTTATGCTTGTTTAGATCAAAGGTAAACGACAAATAGCATTACATTACATTCGTTTTCTTTATTTATTTACAATCAAGATAGAATCAACAAAAAAAAACCCGAATAATTCTCATGTGTTTAAACCGAATTTCGCTTGTGTCTTGGCTAATTTTTCTTTTTCTTTATCCAAATTAATTTTCTCGAATGCCTTATTGGCTTGATAATAGAGAACGACTAAATAACGATTGCAAACATTGAATCCGGATAAATGATCGCAAGCATTCTTTGCATCGAATATGTCTTCATAAACAACAAATGCCGTGCCTAAAACGAAACCGAACTTTCGTTAAGAATAACAGAGAAAAGAAGTGTCTTATACCTCGAGTATCAGGTGTATTACCCACGCGAATTTGTCGAATAGCTCCATATTTACCGAAGATATCATACATCTCTTCGGGCGTAATTTTATACGGTAGATTTCTCACGTACAAAACCCGATTGACTTCAGGTGGTAGACGAAGATTAGCACGTTTTTGCATCGCCATCGCCATGTTAACGTTGAGAATGTTTTTTTGAAAAATGTAAATGTAATGATGAAACAAAAAGTCTTTTACCAATAGAAAATCGATCTCCTATCCTCTATTTGTCGTTCAATCGACCAATTACAATGGCACAGAACAGAAAAAAAAACAAAATGGCGATTGATTTTTCTACGTATTTCAAAGAAACAAATATAGATCTGTAAAAGTAAAACTCATGCATGATGAACGATAAAAGTTTCGAATGAAGTTCAATTTGCTTTTGACTTGTTCGATTTTGTCAATTCGTCGATTGAACGACGTTGATCATGGCTCGAGCCGAGACAACATCCAATATTAGCCATACAAATCTGGCTTCGTCAGTTAACTCACGTACGACTATTCAACAAACGAAAGATCCATTGCAACGTAGTGATATAATCAAAACTGAATTTCATTCTCGAGAAGGTCTTTATAAAATCTCCTCATTAATCGATAATCTTGGCAAAATTGGCACGAATACTTGTCTAAATGAACCGGTTAAAATAACATTAATGACACGTCTACAAACTCTAACTGATAGTCAAACAAGTTCGAGACGTTCGTCGACAACAAACTCAGACAATAACACCAATCACGAACATTCGAATGAACAACATCTTATTACAACGGATATTCTAGCGTTTAATATCGGAAGAGAATTGATTCTCTATGAATTTGCTGAAGCAACTCAACCGAGCTTTGGCGAACCGATTGATCATCGAATCTACAAACAAAATCATCAGCCAACTTGCCATGATATAACTCAAGATCCTGATACGAATATTCTTCATATACTTGTCGGCTTTTCTAAAGGACAAATTCAGTATATCAACATGCAAACAAAAGAACAGAAAGTCTTCAATGAAGGCAGTTATCTCGATAAAACCAAAGTAACCTGTATCAAATGGTTTTCGTCTCCTAAAACCTACTTTGCTGTTTCCTATTCAAGTGGATATTTATTTATTTTCGATGAGCAATTAAATCATCAACGTGATGCTAATATTCAATTGAATTACACGACATTCAAAGACGATGAAAAGAACTATTCAATAGCCTATTTAAAAAATAAAACCAAACAAGCTCGAAATCCTCTCGCTCGTTGGTCGATTGGAACGGGTAGTCTCAATGAATTTGCTTTCTCGCCCGATTATACCTATCTGGCAACTGTTTCTCAAGATGGATTCCTTCGAATATTTCACTATGAAAAAATGGAATTGATTTCCTACATGAAAAGTTATTTCGGTGGTCTACTTTGTGTTTGTTGGTCGCCCGATGGCAAATATTTAGCAACCGGTGGTGAAGATGATTTTCTCACATTGTTTTCATTTAATTTAACTGAACAATCGCCACGTGTTCTTTGTCGTGGATACGGACACACATCATGGATAAGTGCAATTTCGTTTGATTCGTATATGAATGCTAAAACGTACTATTCATCGTTTATTCAACATCCATCGTCATCGTTTGAGTTAAATCTTAGTGATGAACAACAATTGACAAAACCATCGAATCATAATTTTGAAACAACTTTACCAACACTTTTCTATCGAATTGGTTCAGTTGGACAAGATAATCGGCTGTGTTTTTGGGATATAACCGAAGATCTACTTCGAATTCATGAAAATCAATCGAATTCGTCGAAGAAACTCTCCATACATTCATCATCGATAGTAAATGGTCACTCATCACTCCTATCCGATACAACACCGATAACATCAACGAATTCCTCGACAATAACAACTAAATCTTCGTTTACATCACTCGCGTCTCGTTTATCATTCACAAGAAATGCGAATAAACCTTCGAAAACAATCGATGAATCATCGGAAAAATCTCGTAAACTCCCGTCGATTTCTCAAGCATTAATCAATTCGAAATCACCGACACCATCAATCGAGCCTAGTCAAAATTCATCGAATCTCTCGCGACAAACGAATTTCGATTTGACCAAAACCATCTTCGGCACGAGTCTCTGTCCGAGATTAGATGATATTCAAATCATCGAACCGATTGTAACGGAATTTATTTCTCATGAACGTTTGAATGGAATTTATTTTGGTGAAAATTATTTTCTCACATCGTCACAAGATGGAATTATAACCATTTGGGAGAAACCATCGCAAAGTATATCGACAAGTTCGGTTCGATCGAGAATTGTTGTTTCGTTTTAGTCAAATAAACTAAATCGTTTGTTTGTTTGTTTTTTTAGATTGATGATCGAACAACATTAATCAACAGTAATTCTCATCATTCAATCATCTCTCAACGATTGTAAAACGATCCGGTGAACAAGCAAATACATACAAACCAAATCTCTTCAACACAAACATCAATTCCCTTACTCTCTCTCTCTCTGTCTACTGTAAATAAACAAATCATTTTTAGATCTGTTTTTCTTCTCTGTTCATGTCATGTTTGTCTTCTTGCTAAAATGTTCTTCTTCTTCTTCTTCTTCTTTCTTTTGTTCTCTTTATAAATTTAATTTCTATCCGTGTGCTTATTGTTAAAAACAAATGAAACAAAAAAATCTCAAATAAAATTTCAATGGCTTAAACACGACTGACAATAACTAAGCTCTCGTTGTTCTTTTAGATAATGAGTTGTTTGTTTGTGATTTGGTTAGGCGATAGACCGATTGAGAAATTGTTTACATCGTTAAGAATTTGTCTTTGGTTAAATATTTTCAATAAACTTTCGAATGAAACAAAGCATTTGTTTTTGCTTATGTTCGATGAAGAAACAAATCGAAATTTCATCAATATTGTTATTCACAAATTGCATCTACTCGAAAATCAACAGATTTATTTCTTGAATAAACTCGAATCGAATCCATTCGATGATGAGGAATTTGTCAAAAGTCAATCGAATTTAATTTCATTCGATGAGGATCATCGATTAGTTGTGAATATTGAACATGTCGATAGTGATTATCTACTCAAATCGAGTAAAGATACATCAAGTATCGATCTAGTTCGAGTACCGGATGAATATCGTTTATTCGAAAAATTGAATTCACTGGGAAAACTAGTCGAAAATATGCGTGATACAAGAATTATTCATCTCTGTGATTTTCAATCTCAGTATCAATGTGAACTATTCGTTATTCTTTCGAATATTTTCTATCCAAATTTAAAACATGTTGGTTTTTCGTTTGAATTTTTCTGTATTAAATGAATTTGTTTAGCAATTTCTCACGTTAGCACCTGCTGTTATCGGTACTGATCGTCCAACGGTGAAGTACGATGAATCATATCTAGACAATTACATCAAGTAAATCATTTCGTTTTGATAAAGAAAAAAAAACTCTTTTCTTCAGAGAAATTCTAACGAATGTTGTCAACGAACGAACAGCTGCAAGTGCGGTGATTCCATGGGCTGTTTTGAAATTACAATTGATGTGTCGAAAGCCGAGTTCGCCGGTAGATTGAATTCAAATCGATATGAAATAATCGCGAGAATAATGCTTTAGGTTCATTTACGATCGAATTTAGAAACGAATCATGATGCTCTTTTTCTGCTCTATACAGGAGCTCGATTAGTTTCGATTTTAAATACTTATAAAGAGAAATTTCAAATAGGATTCTATCCTCAACGAGAATATTTTCATGATCAACTTGGCAAAATGTTAATTCATCAAGTATGATCTTGATTAGTTGAAATTAAAATAATAGAAATACTAATTAGAATGAACAAGAATTTTTGACGTGGATTGATTCGTTTGAATCGAAGTATTTGTCGGTTTCATTCGGTGATTCGAATAGAATCGAAATTAATTTTGATAAAGTAAAAAATTTTAAAATTCGACAAACAAAAACAAAATTTATCTCGTTGGATTTTTACAGATTTTTCAAGAATTTATTCTCTTCGCTCGACGATTCAGTCCGTACTATTCGAAAGTTCGAATTCTAACCGTAAAATCAATGTTTTACTCGTTTTTGTTTTCAATTATAATTTCTTTTTCCAGGAAAATCAAGGTCATCTACTATCGACAATGTTCGCTCGTTTAGAATTAATCGAGCGTATGGTTACTCTTCTTCAACGAATTCTATCATTGATAGACGTTCCTTTGATAGAACGAATGTGATATTGCCGTTTTTTTTCTCTTCTTTTCTAAATAAAATCCTGTCGTTTTCGATTTACGAGAACGACGTAAATCGATTTAAACAAAGTATATTCTTTCTTTTATCGAGATATTTCGTCGACGGATGTTGTTATATCATCTAACATCAGTCTAATACAGCTGTAACGTTGTCGAAGTCAATCCCTCGATAATGTTCTTCTGTCTATACAGATATATAAATAGTAGACTAAAATGAATTTGTTTCTCGTCAGTATCGTTATACGAACAACAACGACGACTTATTTGTGTATATATATATATATAAATCGTTATATTTTTACGGGTTGTTTTGTTACCCTTATTATTTGAAATATTTCAATTGAAATTTAAAATTAAAAAAAAGAAAAACGTTAACAAACTCGTTTGGCATGTCACGTAAACGACCATTAGGAACAGATAAGGAAAATGTTTGGCCATCGGTTTTGGGACTGGAAGTGTGAGTTGAATGTTTATTTTGTAAAAAAAAAGCAAAAAGCAAAGATTTTTATTTAGAAATGATATAGGTGTGGCTGTTAAACAACCACGTCTCGCACTTGGAGCAGCATCGATCGATCACAATTTGTTTAATTCAAGCGAACCATTCTGTAAGCGCAGATAAAACAAACTCGAGTCAAATTCTTTGCTTTTTCTCTTAGTACCATATTCACCTCCAGATAATTTTTTAATCAAACCTGTCGACAGTAAGTAGCTGTTGTGGATAATATCGGTTTGTTTTGATTTAAAATTTTCTTTCGTAGCATGGTCATCACTTGATTTGGACCGTGTTCATCTCACGCCCAAACAAGAATCTCGAACATTGACCACAAGTAAGCAACAACAACAATAGATTCATTTTTCTGATGTTTTTTTTTGTTTAGCATTAGTTCCACCTGAAACTCGCTACAAAAATGGTTCATTTCGACAGGTTCTCAAATGGATTCGTTCGTTGGGTCAATATGGTGATGGCAATAATGCTTTTCGTGAACCAAACAGTGTTGCATGGCTTGAATCAGGCAAACTAGCTGTTGTTGATACAAATGCTCATTGTATCAAAGTATTCGATAGTGAAACAGGTCAATTCGAATATGCTTTCGGTCGTGGCAAGACATTAGGCTGTCAAAATCTATTATATCCATATCGAATTGCTGTTGTACCTGGTGGAAGTGATCAATTAGTTGTTATTCAACGACATCCACGACCACAAATCCATATTTTTAGTTCATCAGGCGAATTCATTCGACGTTTCGGTCAACATTTAGAAAAGCCACGAGCTTTAACTGTTGATCAATCACATCGAATTCTTGTTATTGAATCTCAAGTTCAAAAATTACATTTATTCTCATTAGATGGACAAATTCTTTCACTATTCAATCTTAGTCAACAACTACAATTTCCAACATCGATCTGTTCAAATAATCACGAAATCTTCATTTCTGATAATCATCTACATACAATCAAAGTTTTCTCCTATCAAGGTCAATTAATTCGTGAAATCAAAGAAACTAATTATATAACTTATCCAACAAATATTAAATTAAATCAAAAAGGTCAATTAATTACTATTGACAATCATCAAGGATTGAATATTACTGTTTATGATCAATTTGAACAAAAGAAACGTTTAGGTGCTTATACAGCTCGAATATGTCATTCGCAAATACTCGATGTTGCCATTCAATCAAATCAAAATATTCTTCATTTAGCATCGAAAGACTATCGTGTTTATACATATCAATTACCGTTGTAAATAGTAAATCAAATGTACTTAATTATAATTATTATTATCTTTTTTTCTACTGATATATTTTGTTCGAAAAATTCTCTCGGTGTTTAGTCTACTTTGTCGTTCGGTAGTTGTTCAATTTCACTTAGTTAATGTTCATGTTTTTCTCTCTTTCCGACTTCTTTTTTTCTTTTTTATTCAAATATATATTTATTATTATTTTTTTAATTTGATCAACTCAAAAGCGTCCTCTGTTAAACAAACGATCTATTCTCTACATCCGCACACGCACATAGATTTGACAGTTGCGATGTGATTGGCTAACGACTTGTTGACTAATGGTTGGTTAGCGTCATTCAGTCGTGTCTACGTATTGTATTTTAAAAGGTCCTTGATCATCATCTATCGCTTTCATCACTTAGGATTTATTGACAAACACTTTTTCAATGGCTAAATTTTATCTCTTAGTTTTCATTTTATTTTATTTATTCGAACAAAGTTCATGCAGTAAGAATGAACAAATGAAAATATGATTCTGTTTACTATTGTGATAAATTCTAGTCAATGTTGATAATAAACCAAAGCAAACTGACGAAAATTCAAAATCTGAATCGACTTCAGTAATAAATCGAATTGAATTAATTTTGAGTAATGTTCAGCTTTTCTCTCTTTTTGTTTTCTAGTCAGAAGAATCGAAATCAAAACAAGATTTTGTGATTAAATATCGTATTGAAAAACAAAAAACAGCAGCAGATCTCAATGTTAATATCGATCTACAGAATATTCTTCAAGAATTAACAGCTAATTTAAAAAAACAAGATCGGCATTCGACGGATCCATCAAAAGTCGATGCAGTCGACGAGAGTCAAGAAACTGAAGAAGACGAAGACGAAGAAGATGTCGGTATATTAACAGCAGAAATGGAACAAGCAAATAATCTTTATCATCAAGCGATGAAATTGATTAACGGAACGGGCAATCGACAGTATCCAATGTAGGAAAAGGAAACCAGTTCAAATTCGAAAACGATTTGCGTTTTCTGTTGATGTATTTAGAGCGTATGATTTATTTCGAAAAGCAGCAGATTTAGGTCATATTGGAGCGAAAGAAGAATTAGCCTTTGGACATTTAATGGGTGTTTATTTACCGATGGATTTCAATCGTGCAAAAGCATATTTCGACGAAGGTGTCCAACAAGGTTCACCTCAATCTCATTATGTAAATATTCTGACGAATATTTCTTAAGATTCATTTGATTTTTATTTAGGGACTCTATTTCATGAATAGTGCTGGTCTTTTTCCGGATGCTAGTATTTCAAAAGTAAAATATTGCTTTTATCGTTTTGTTTTCACGAATTTCAATGATATTTCCGTAGGGTCTCGTTCATCTCGTATTTGCTGCTGCTGATGGTTATCATTTAGCCCAAATGGCATTGGTAAATTCGATTTATTCTCTCGAAATTCAATGCATTTTGTTTATCTTATAGGCTTATCGTTATTGGCGTTCGATCAACGTCGGTTATAGTTGTGAATTAGCATTGATGTTCTATCAGCAAGTAGCTACACATGTTGCATCAAAGATTACATCAGCTAGTGGACAATTAATTCATCGTATTCGTTTGTATGATGAAGATGAACATCCAATACAGAATAATATCATGATGGATAATAATCTTCTTCAATATTATCAATTATTAGCCGATCGAGGAGATCCACAAGCTCAAGTAAACGTTTTTTTTTCGGGTTTCGTTGAGTGAAAATGTTGTTCGATTTTAGTATGGTCTTGGTCAATTGTATTATATGAGAGATAATGCTTTTGATAAAGCACTTTATTATTTTCGTTTAGCAGCAGAAAATGGAAATACAAATGCGTTAGCTTATTTAGGAAAGTTATATTCCGAAAAAAATGATTTTATTAAACAAAATAATCAAACAGCTCTGCAATTCTTTCAACGAGCTACAGAAAAAGGCAATCCAATCGGGCAAGCCGGTCTCGGTTTAGCTTATTATCATGGCGCAGGTGTCGAACAAAACTATGAGAAAGCCTTCAAACTATTTCAACTATCCGCTGATCAATCCTACGTCGAAGGGCAGCTAATGCTCGGCGTGATGTATTACAATGGTCAAAGTATCAAACGAGATTTCAAAATGGCAATAAAATACTTTCAAGCAGCCTCTCAATCAGGTCATGCACTCGCTTTATATAATCTCGCACAAATGCATGCAACAGGCACGGGTGTATTGCGATCGTGTACGACAGCGAATGAGCTTTTTAAGAACGTTGCTGAACGTGGACGATGGTCGAATATGTTCAATGAGGCATTTAATTTGTACAAACAAGGACATGTCGAACAGGCATTTATGATGTATTTGTATTTGGCCGAATTGGGCTACGAAGTTGCACAATCGAATGTGGCTTATTTAATCGATCAAATGCCCTATGAAATATCGAATATTTATAAAATGAAAGATCAACGATATAAGAAAGCGTTGATCTATTGGAATCGAGCAGCTGTTCAAGGTTTTCATTATGCACGAGTTAAACTAGGAGATTATTATTATTAGTAAGTTTTTTTTTTGTAGATGAAATTCATATTTGAAATTGATCTTCATTGTTTAGTGGTCATGGAACTGAACAAAATTATGAATTAGCTGCAAGTCATTATAAAACAGCGAGTGATCAAAGTCAAAATCCACAAGCCATGTTTAATCTCGCTTATATGCACGAGAAAGGTCTCGGTTTGAAACGTGATATTCATTTAGCTAAACGTTTCTATGATTTGGCTGTTGAAACCAATGCTGATGCTTATCTACCTGTTGCTATTGTTCTTATTAAACTTCATTTGCAAATGTTTATCGAAAAATTGTTTACATTCGAAAGTGAAAATCAAGCCGGAGAAAAAATCAACAATCCACCGATAGAAGATGCGGAATCACTATGGGATTTGTATTTAATGGCAGCTTTACTCGGTCTAATCGGCGCTTTGTATACAATACGAAGACATCGAGCAATGGCTTTTTGATAATAAAAGAACAGATTCCGGTGCAGTGATATAGATGTTTTTGTTTTTGTTTTGTTTTTGGGAAATTTTGTGTTTGTACAGTAAAATAAGAATAAAACTATTTGTTTGTCTCGAACGATACACTAATAATATTGTCATTTTAGATTGAAATGTATTTTTCCATTGGCTTTGTCTGATGAATTCGATGAACTATTTTTTAATTCTTACTTTTCTATTTCATTTACAAATTTTACTCGTTTTAACAAGCAATGAGTCATTTCATACTGAACAATATTGTTCATTTTTTTCCAATCGTGCACCAAGTCCACAGCCAGGATTAATGAATTGTACATGGTACAGAGAGAACAGTTGTTGTCGTGATAATGAAGTGGGTCTCATCTTTTCTCAGGTAAACTTGACAAGATATCGAAAAAAAACTCAACATTATCCTTGTTTTATCAAGGTACGCCCATTAATTGGTTCGTCGAAGAAATGTACGGAATTTCTAAATATTTTAATGTGTTATGTCTGTTCACCAATGCAATATATTTTCTATCGAGGTGAACGTTTACATGTCTGTTTAACTTATTGTGATCGAATGTATAGCGCATGTGCAACAGCATCGATGAAAGGCATACGTGTACGTGAATTGTATCGAAATGGACGTGAATTTTGTCTGTCACGTCGTTTCGTTATTCATGAACGAGACAATTCATCGGAATGTTTTACCGATTATGGTTTAAATATTGATTCGAAAACGAAAGTTAAACTAGCTGATACAAATATTAATGCAACGAATATGGAACGACCTAGTCTTTTAAATTTATGTCTTGTCATTTGTTTAGCTGCAATGCTTAGTTTTATTTTGTGTTAGAAATATATTTCTTGTCTTCCCTTTTTATTTTGTATTCGTGACAAATATATAAATAACTATCAATGTTTACAATCAAAGAAATTCTCTCAAATTGTAGAGTATTGAGACTTATTATTGGATAATCTTGAGTATGTTGTGATGCAACGAATCAGTAGAGTAAATTTATTACCATAATGTATAATTAGTAAAAGCTACTACTGTTGGTAAGAAAAAACAAACTGGAAATTCGGATTCACCATGAAAAAGACGATTTACGGTATATATTTGAATTTCGAATCTCTTGACGTGTTCCCTAGACCATAAGGAGGGTCATATAAAAAACATAGTTTGTTTGTCTGTTTGCAATGGCGTCAAAGGAACATCGTTTTCAGTAATTGCTATTAGTTCACCATCGGTAGTTGCAACTTAGGCAGACCTTGAGTATTCGAGACGAGAGAATTCGAATTGATAGGTAGATATTCAAAATTTTCAATTGAGTATTTTTGACTAAACAAACTGGTTCATTTTCAAAAAGCTCAATAACATGAAATCGAGTATCAAGAATCAAAGTCTGCTATCGACTTTTCAAACTTTGAAGCTATACGTACTGTTCGTTACAAGATTCGCATCTTAGAAAAATAGCGATTTTCTCCCAAACCTGATTACGTCTAATCAGACACTATGTTTCCGATTCTATTGTTGTATTCAGAAAACTATAACGTCGTTCTTCTCTCATATCCATAATAATTTCGACCCACCTATTCAATATAATTCTTCACATTCTATGCGCAGTATTACTCTATAAAACTGCGATGCCAACAAAATATTCTTCCTCTAATTCAACAACTACTAATCAACACGTACTGTTACATCTGACAACTTGACGAAACACAAGTATCGTTTCAACGTAATGATATTAATATTTCTCTACTAAGACACACTTTTCCAATTTATTTGTGAACATAATATATTAATCACGGTGGCACCGATCAAATGTTTCCCGATTTTTTAATAGAATTAACTGTACAAATAATTTCTACTTCCACCTCAGTCTCCAAAATTGTGTAAAAACTATCTTGAGGCTGCAGCGAGTCTCTGTAATAAATATAAAGGATGACAGATCGAAATGAAACCACTAATATATATCTCACTTGATTTCTTTCTAAGGCTTGACGAATTGCTTGTGTACCCGCATCTCCGATACAATACCTTTGGAGATTGAGTGTGGTGAGTGTCTGAGATAAATAGAAAAGATGGTTGATTCAGATGAAGAAAACTCATATCTATCTCACTTGATTTCTTTCCAAGGCTTGACCTATCGCTTGTACACCTTCTGGACCGTTTTCATTATCGTAGAGGTCGAGTGTGGTGAGTGTCTATTGGCGATATAGAGTTGGTTAATTGTGAAAAATCATGGTAGTAAATTTAGGCAGATGTGAGCTTTTTAGGATTATATTGATGAAATGCGGATGTCATCAGTGGCGTGTAAAAAATATTAGGATATTATTGAAATTTACTTGGAATCGTTGGTAAGATGCCAGCTGGGCTCGGATTCTGTTAGCGTCACTGGATGTCACTACGTGCCGCTAACGTTATTTTTCTTTTCTTTTCATTTCTATGTTCCATAGATTTTTTCATATCTTTGGATGATACTGAGGATCAGTGATCCAGGGTTATGATGCAATACTATATTTCTATATTATGACGTCATGTCGATGTCTAGTTTTCCTTTTCTTTGATATATATGTTTTATTTTGTTTTCTTTGTCTCAGAGTTCTCGTTTTCCATATTATAGTGACACGTTGTTTTGTTCGCATTTTCGTTTGCACTTATTATTTTCATCGAAATAAACCCGTGTACACCGAAACTTTCATTCTCTTCAAGTGGCCATAACAGTAAGAGTTTGATTTATTACGTGAGTTTTTCTCTTTCCGTATAGCGATCCCGTGATTACACTGATAGCCTACAGTTCATCTGGTGGCTGTTGTCATAGTTTAGATAGAGAACCTTACAGATTCGACCTATATTTCCTATAAATCCTGTGTTTTTGAAAAATCCTATAATTTGTCCTATATATCATTCAATTTTCCTATTTTACCTATATTTTTCAAAAATAAAGAGAATGCTCAAAAGTATAGAT
>Ga0209952_1001226_pt1 | contig 22866 bp, 22 predicted proteins | sample ThiBiot_750_biof_2_FD_183951 | JGI IMG/M metagenome (GOLD analysis project Ga0209952, IMG submission 183951) | Wastewater bioreactor microbial communities from Cape Town, South Africa - Thiocy_cont_750_biof (SPAdes) | ecosystem: Engineered > Bioreactor > Thiocyanate-remediating >...
CCAAGAAGCGGCTTCAGGGCAGCGCGAAGCCGCTGGAAATTCTGCGGCAGCGTGCGTGCGAGCGTGCTGCGTGAATCCTCGACACTGCCGATCATGCCGCTGCGCTGAAACAGGGTGCGCTCGGTTGTGCTGTCGACGATGACGTCGGCAACGAGGCCGGAGAAATTAATGTCGTTAGCGCCGATCGACAGAAGGATCAGATCGAGCTGACGCCCGGGCTGACGGCGCTGTGCGGCTGCGAGAGCCTCTTTCAACTCAGCGACCTGCGAACCGACGCTGCCCGCGCAATTCATCGATGTTTTTGTGATGAGACATTCGCGCGCGCGGAGCGATCCCAGCAGTCCCTCGCCGACTGTTGCGCCGGAACAGGCGAGCGGCAGGTAAGTCACCGCGATGTGGGTGTATTGTATGGCGAGCGCGAGCGCGGCGCGGGTCTGGTAGCTGTAGAGCGAGCGGTGGCAGGCGGCGTTGAACCATTGCGCGCCGAATTTCTGCCACGCGAAGAGTTCATTCGAACCTGCTGCGCTCTCGCAGGCGCGTGCGCCTTTGTAGCCCTTGCGGCTTGGCCGATAATACTGCCCGGTCGAACCTTCGAGATAGGAGCGGAAGCAGAACCCGTCGTCGGCGAGCGCCACCGGACGGTCCGGATTGCCTTCGCCCGAGGCGATGGAATCGCCGAGCCCTGCGATCAGGATGTCGCGCACCGTGATCTGCGTGGAATCGTGCAGCGGCGTGTCGCTGCTGCCGCTCGAGACATCGACGCTCGCGATCGTGGTCTTGCCATTGCGGACGCGGAAATTGATTGGCTCTGAGCAGTCGAGCGTGGTCTGGATCGGCGGACCTTCATTGTCGTTGAACGACCATGCGCAGACCGAGCCGACCGGTACCGCGCCGGTCAGGCGGACTGTCACCGCGTGATCGACCGGCGCGAGATAATCTTCCTTCACGCCATCGCGCGTGCACGGATTGGTGACATGCCCGGCCGGGTCGATGCAGAGCCTGCCGACCGTGTTACGCGCCCAGCCGCGTCCGTCGCTCTGAATTTCCAGCGCGTCCTCGGCGGCGAGCACGGTGCGGCCCGAGGCCATGGCCTCGACCTGAAGCTGAAAGTCGCGCTCCTCACGAAACAGCCGGAAGCGGTTGCGCACTTCCCACGAAATCTGGATGCCCCCCGCCGAAGGTGGCGGTGCAGCGTCCTGCGCGCGTGCGTCGCTGACCCATGACAGGAAAGCGAAGGTGATGGCGAGAAGAGTGGTGGTCTTGCGGATCATGGCGTCGTTTCACAGCGCGTTGTGGAGGCGTCCGGCTGCAAGGGATACAATGCCTGTCAGCCGTTTCGGTTCTGCGATGGCGGTGGCGCGGCCGCCCGTGCCGGGCTCATGCAGGCCCTGCGCTTATGCTGCCAAGGCAGGATGACACTGAGCCACAATTCGCGCATTCCCATGATCGAGATGGCAATCGCGAACGGGATGAAGAAATAAAGCATGCGGAAAATAAGCAGCGAAGCCAGGAGTTGTTCGTGGCCGAACTGGTTCAGCCCGACGAGCATGGCGGCATCGAACACGCCGAGGCTGCCCGGGGCATGGCTTGCGAAGCCGAGCAGGGTCGAGAGGATGAAAACAACCGCCATGGACATGAAGTCGATCGGCGGATCGTTCGGCAGCAGCAGGTACATGGCAAGCGCGCAGAAACCGAGATCGATGACACCGATCAGTATCTGCACCAGTGTCAAGGGCGCGGAGGGCAGCACCACCTTCCAGCCGTCCTTGCCGAGTTCGCGGCGATTGCGGCCGACCGCGATCCAGCACAGGTAGGCGACGATACCCGCGATCAGGCCGAGGCCGATCAACTGATTGATGATTTGCGGTAGCAATACGATGGATTCCGCGGCAGCTGGGTGCCAGATCAGGCCGATGCCGAGCACGAAGGCATTACCGAGCCAGAAGGTCAGGCCGGAGATGAAGCATATCTTGGCGACATCGATGGCGGACAGATTCCAGTCCGAATAGATGCGGAAACGGATCGCGCCGCCGGTAAAGACCGTGGCGCCGATATTGTGGCCGATGGTGTAGCTCGTGAAACTCGACAGCGCCGCGATGCGGTAGGGCACATGGAATTTGCCGAGGGTGCGGAGCGCGAATAGATCGTAGAACGTCAGCGTGCAGAACGCGCAGACAACGCACAGCGCCGCGAGCGCGATGTTGCCGAGCGACTTGTCTTCAAGCGCCGCCAGCACCGCCGAGGTATCGATACCCTTCAGCGTCTTGACGAGATGGAGCACCGCGATGGTGACGATGGTCAGGCTGGCGAGAATGCCGAGCCGTTTCCACCCGATCCATCTGTCGAACACGCTCCGCGACGCGCTAAGCAAACCTTGCATTCATCCTCCGGCGACCGTCATGAGCCGATTGAGGGATACGAACGCAAACGGCCTAGCCGGATATTCATATGGCAAATCGCGAGCCGGAAAAACAGGCCAATTTGGCTTTGCATGGCAAGCCTTAACGGACAACATGACGCAAGAGGGCTTCGGGCGGGTTCGTTACTCTCTGCGTCATATCGATGACAAAAGCGGCTCAATTGCGCCCAAACGGCGATTTGGCGTGTCCGCATAAAAAAGCTGGTTTTCGAGAAACCTGCGCTGCCGGTCCTCGTTGAGCGGACATTCCACAATCCGGACGGCGGCGTCCAGCCGCTGTCTCGCATGCCAACCCAAGGGAGCTGCCGATGGGCCTGTTCAGCAAGGATATCAAGACGCTCAACGATCTGTTCGTGCATCAGCTCGAAGACATTTATTACGCCGAGAAACAGCTCGTGAAGGCCATTCCGAAGCTAGCTGCCAAGGCGACCAATCCGCAGCTCAAGCAGGGCTTCCTGTCGCACCTGGAAGAAACCAAGGGGCACGTGACGCGGCTGGAACAGGTGTTCAAGATGCATGGCGTCGAGGCCAAGGCGGTGAACTGTCCGGCGATCGACGGCATCATCGAGGAGGCCGCCGAGGTGTCCGGCGAGGTGGCCGACAAGGAAGTGCTCGATGCAGCGCTCATCAACGCGGCACAGGCGGCCGAGCATTACGAGATGACCCGTTACGGCACGCTGGTCGCATGGGCGAAGCAGCTTGGCCGCAACGATTGCGCCGCTGTGCTACAGAAGACGCTGGATGAGGAGCACGCAGTAGACAGGAAGCTCACCGCGCTCGCCGAGTCCAAGATCAATCTGAAGGCGGCAAGCTAGAATCGGGAAGAAGCGCTACGCAAGTATCTGCGTAGCGCTTTTTTAATGTCGCGCCAGCGCGAAATGCGCGCCCGCGAATGCCATCGCGGCGCCGAGTATCAGCGCGACGATTCCGTTATAGAAACCGTGCAGCGTCGGCACCGCGCTCGGACCCGAGGCGGCTTGGCCCGCCGCGATCAAAAGCAGCAGCCCGCCCGCGATCAGCGCATGCTGCAGCCGGCGTGGCAGATGGCCCGACACAGCGCTGTAGAGCAGCGATGCGGTGATGTATCCGCCAACAAAGGCGACCGCTGCGATCAGCCACCATGCGATGGCAGCGGTTGCGGGGATGATGCTGTTGTTGGATGCGCCCCACAAATCCCCGAGATCGAGGCCAAAACGTTGGCCGAGAATGTGCACGCCGAGCGCAAGCAGCATGCCGAACATCGCTGCACCGGTCAGGATCAGGCGGGGAGAGAAATAGGGCGTGCCGGGCATCATGCGCGAAATTCCGTTTGGCCGGTTGTAGGACGGTGCAGGCATGCGGGCAAGAACGGCCGCCTAACGCGCGTTGCTGTCGGCCTTCAGTTGTTTGGGCGTCATGAATTCACGAAGCGTGTTGGCCTGCAGGGCGAGCTTCGACCATGTGGGAATCGGGCAATCGAACATCACCGTGCCGCAGGTCGGCAAGTTCCGCGCAAGCGTATCGCGCTCGGACGCGGGAGCCTCGCCGATGAGATTCCATGCCAGTTCGTGCAGACCGGGATTGTGGCCAAGCACGAGTAGCGAGGTGACCGAATCCGGGGCGCGGCGGATTGCCTTAAAGATCTGCAGTGGGTTTGCGAGATAGAGCCCATCCTGGAATTCGACCCGGCAGCGGGGAAGATGCGGCGCGAGGAGGTCCCAGGTCTCGCGCGCGCGAACGGCGGAGGAGACGAGCGCGAGTTCCGGCACCTGCCGCGCGGCGAGCCACGCGCCGATCAGCGCGCTGTCCAGCTGGCCGCGTTCGTCGAGGCGGCGATCGTAATCCTCCCCGCTCTCGGAATCGCGTTCGGTCTTGGCATGGCGCAGCAGGATCAAATGGCGCATTGGTCTCCCTATGGCTCAAAGGCAGCGGAATGGCACTTAGGCCCTGTACGCCATCGTGACAAGCATGGCGTCCGTCGCTAAAGAAATCCAATGACAATTCCGCCCTCCGAGACGTCTGTCCACGCCCTTTGGGGCGATTTGCCTGCGGCAGAGCCGCGCGCGGCGTTGACGCTCGATCTCGACGTCGACGTCTGCGTTGTCGGCGGTGGGCTGGCAGGACTGACGGCAGCCCGGGAGGCTGCGCGGCGCGGCATGAGCGTCGCGGTGCTGGAGGGACAGCATGTCGGCTGGGCCGCGTCCGGTCACAATCTCGGTTCGGTGCTGCCGGGGTACGGCGTGCCGGTCAATGATCTGATCGCGCGGATCGGGATCGCGCATGCGCGCGAATTGTGGATGCTGGCGGAAGCAGGCAGCGACTACATCCGCGAGACAATCGTCACCTCCATGCCGGAGATCGTGATGGCGCCCGGCGCGCTCGAAGTTTCCACCACGGATTCGGGGGAGCGGCTGATCGGCTGGCTGCAGACCATCGGCGACAAATTCGGCACTGAAGTCGAAGGCTGGCAGATCGAGCGCGTGCGCGAGGCGCTGCGGACGCGCCGCTACTTCCATGCGCTGCATTTTCCGAAAGCATTCCAGATTGACGGTGCGCGTTACCTGCGCGCTCTGGCGGCGCTTGCGGAAGGCGAGGGTGTGCGCATCTTCGAGAACACGCCGGTGGTCAGCATCGATTCCGCCGGCATCCGCAAGCGTATCGTCACGCCCTCGGCGAAGCTGCGTGCCGCGCACATCGTGCTGGCGGGCAATATCCATATCGGCACGCCCGCGCTGCGGCTTGCGTCCACATTGATGCCTGTGTGGCGTTACGCTGCGGTGACGGAGCCGCTCGGCGATCTGTTGGGCGAAGTCATCTCCTATCGCGGCTCGGTGCTCGACGACGACAGCATCGATCATTTTCGCATCGTCGACGGCGACCGCCTGTTGTGGTCGAGCCCGGAGACGACGTGGCGCGGCAAGCCGGAACGGTTCGGCCGCCTGATCCGCCGCCGCATCGCGACGGTTTTCCCGCGGCTTGCGCAGGCAAGGATCGCGCGCGTGTTTTCGAGCGCTTTCGGCCAGACCGTGCATGGCATGCCGCAGATCGGGGAGTTGCGGCCGGGCCTGTGGGTCGCGAGTGGCTTCGGCCGTCAGGGGCTGAACACCAGCGCCATGGCGGGCCGCCTGATTGCAGGCGGCATTGCGGACGGCGACGACCGGTGGCGGCTGTTCTCGCCGTTCGAACTGGTCTGGGCTGGAGGCAAGGTCGGTCGCGTTGTCGGTCAGTTTGCGGACGGGGTGTCACGTGGACGCTCCGCAGCGGTCGGCACGTTGGCCCGCTGGCGGGAACGGGCCGTGGCGCGCGAGAGGGTGCGTGAGGAGCGCCGCAGCGCGCGGATTGCGGCGGTGCAGGCGCGCACCGAGCGGGTGGCGCAGGATTTCAGGTCGGACCGGCATCAGAGTTGAGCGGTTTCTACACGCGGGCCGGTTTCCACGCCGCTTGAAAACGCTCTCGCTGGGCAAGAAAATCCGCCGGCGCAACGTAACGCGGGCGGCGCAGTTTCGTATCTTGGACAATCGGCACCCATTGCGGAGGTATCGCCATGATCGACCGGCGTCTTCTTTTGTCCACGGCAGCAGGGCTTGCAGCGATGCAGTGGCTTCCATTTTCAAGCAAGGCTCACGCAGCGGGCAAAAAGTTCGAGGTCGAAAAGACCCCGGAGGAATGGAAGCGGCAGTTGACACCCGCGCAGTATCACATCCTGCGTGAGGAGGGCACGGAACCCGCTTTTTCGAGTCCGCTCAACAACGAACATCGCAAGGGCACATTCGCCTGCGCAGGCTGCGATCACGCACTGTTCGCCTCTGAAACCAAGTTCGACAGCGGTACCGGCTGGCCAAGCTTCTATGATCATCTGCCGAACGCCGTCGGCACCACCACCGACCGCAGCTACTTCATGGTGCGTACGGCGGTGCATTGCAGCCGCTGCGGCGGGCATCTCGGCCACGTCTTCAACGACGGTCCGAAGCCGACTGGCTTGCGCTATTGCATGGACGGTCTTGCGCTGAACTTCAAACCGGCGGCACCCTCTGCGTCCTGAGGTCCTGTTCCGGCAATTCTTGCCGGGATAGGCAAGAGCGCCCCGGCATTCTGGCCGGGGCGTTTTTCTAACTCATTACAGAACCTCGTTTTTTTCTTTGGCACGAGGCTTGCGACTCCTTCTTCGAATGCGGCCCTTTTGATGGCCGCCCGGATCGAAGCTGGAGACGATAGTAATGGGTATTTTCGGCGCTCTCACCACCTCCGTCGCAGGCTTGCGCACCCAGTCGTATGCCCTGGAGAACATCTCCGGCAACATCGCGAACTCGCAGACCACCGCCTTCAAGCGCATCGATACGAGCTTCCTCGACCTTATCCCCGATACCGGATCGAACGCGCAGCTTTCGGGCAGCGTGAGCGCGAGCTCGCGCGAAACCAACACGGTGCAGGGCGACGTACAGGCCGCGTCGGTCGCGACCTACATGGCGATCAACGGCGACGGCTTCTTCGCTGTGCAGAAGCCCGGCAGCTTCACCGACAACAATCCGGTGTTTGACGGTGTAGACCGCTACACCCGCCGCGGCGACTTCACGCTCGACAAGAACGGCTACCTCGTCAACGGTGCGGGTTACTACCTCGAAGGCATTCCGATCGACCCGACCACGGGCAACGTCACCGGCAGCGTGCCGCAGGTGTTGAAATTCGGCAACGACTTCCTGCCCGCGCAGCCAACGACCATGGTGACCTACCGCGCCAACCTCGCGAGCTATCCGCTCACCACCAAGCACGACACGTCGGTGCCGGGCTCCGAACTGTTGAATGTCGGCGACTTCACCGCGAACCCGCTGATCGTCGGCACGCCGGCGCAGCCTTACGTGAACGGTTCGAAGAGCGGTTCGGCTCAGAACAGCAAGGTGACCACGCCCGCGCCTGCGCAGATTACGTCGGCCACCACGCTTTCGGGCGCGGCCGATACCGATTCGATAGGCGTCGATTTCGCGGTCGGCAACACCATCACCATCAACGGCACCCAGACTATCACGTTCGTCGCAGCTGGCACCGACACGACCGGCAATCCGAACCAGATTGCTGTCGATGACACGATCGGTAGCCTGCTCTCCAAGATCGACACGCTGAACGGAAACACCAACCCGGCCACCAAATCGTCGGTGAGCAACGGTATTGTCACCCTGAACACGGGTATCGCCAACAATCTGTCGATCACCAGCAGCAATGGCGCGGCGTTTGCCACTTTGGGCTTCCCTACATCGACGGTGACAGCCACGCGTAGCGGCGGCGGCACCGCGGGCACAGGCACGGTGATCGGCTCGGACTCGCAGAACTTCATTGACGAGTCGGTGTCGGGCGGTGCGACCACCGCCTACGACGTCTCCGGCTCGCCGGTCAGCTTGCAGTTGCGCTGGGCGAAGACCGACAGCGCGAGCCTCGGCTCCGGCCATAGCGACGTCTGGAACCTGTTCTATCAGACCGATCCGAATGCAACGGGCAGCGATGTTGCCTGGAAGAACGTCGGCGTGAATTTCACCTTCGGACCGAACGGCCAGATGAATCCAGCGGTGCCTTCGGTGACGCTGACCAACGCCACCATCGGCGGCATCGTGCTCGGCGACGTGACGATGAATTTTGGCGCGACCGGCCTCACGCAGTTCGCGGACGCCAATGGCAACGTGCAGGTCAACCAGATCCAGAACGACGGCTTCCCCGCCGGTCAGTTGCAGACGGTGTCGATCTCCAACAATGGTCGCGTCGTCGGCAACTATTCCAACGGCCGCAACATCGATCTCGCGGCGATTACGCTTGCGACCTTCAACGGCCCGAACTTCCTCAAGCGCGTCGACGGTGGCGCCTTCGAGGTGACCGATGAATCCGGCCAGGCGCTGTACGGCAAGGGCGGCACCATCGTCGGCTCGTCGCTGGAAGGCTCCAACACCGACATCGCTGATGAGTTTACCAAGCTGATCGTTACGCAGCAGGCCTATTCCGCGAACACCAAGGTCATCACCACGTCGAACCAGATGGTTCAGGATCTCCTGAACGTTCTGCGCTAGCGCGATCCGCGCGTTCGTAGCTGAGATGGGCAGTTAGTTATGGGTCTGACACAAGCTCTTGCTACCGCGATGTCCGGTCTGCGTGCGAACCAGGCTGCGCTCACGCTCGTTTCCTCGAACGTCGCCAATGTCGAGACGCCGGGCTATGTTCGCAAAAGCGTCAATCAGGTTCAGACGACGACGGGCACGGGAAGTGCGGGTGTCACCGTCACCGGCGTCAACCGCGAGCTGGATGTTTATGTCCAGAAACAGGTTCTGACCGAAACCTCGGGCGCCTCCTACGCGAGCACGCTCGCGAACGCCTTGCAGCGGTTGCAGGGCATCTATGGCGACCCGAGTTCGGACACGACGCTGGAGGCAGCGTTCAATCAGTTGACGGCGGCACTGCAGGCGCTGTCCACCACGTCGGATTCGCCGGCCGCGCGCACGACGGCGGTGAACGCGGCGCAGTCACTCGCGCAGATGCTGAACTCGGCTTCGGCGGGCATCCAGTCGCTGCGTGCAGACGCCGAGTCTTCGATCAAGAGCTCGGTCGATGCTGCGAACAACGCGATGAAACAGATCGCGACCATCAACAACCAGTTGCTCGGAACGACCGGCGATGATGCGGCAGCGGCCTCGCTGCTCGACCAGCGCGATCAGTACGTCGCGCAATTGTCGCAGTTGATGGACATTCGCGTCATCACCAACGATCGCAATCAGGTCACGGTGTTCACCAATTCGGGCGTGCAACTCGTCGGCAGCGAAGCGGCGACGATTTCGTTCGATGCGCAAGGCACGGTGACGCCGAACACGACCTGGAGCTCCGATCCATCGAAAAGCACGCTCGGTACGCTGACCCTGACGTTCCCTCATGGCGGCGATATCGATCTGATTGCGACCAACTCGATTCGCTCCGGTTCGATCGCGGCCAATCTTCAATTGCGCGACCAGACGCTGGTGCAGGCGCAGGCGCAGATCGACCAGCTGGCCGCTTCGATGGCGAGTGCGCTGTCGGACAAGGTCACGTCCGGTACTAAGGCCGATGGTCCGCCGGCCAACTTCTCGCTCGATCTGACCGGCCTGCAGAATGGCAACAACGTCCAGTTCACCTACACAGATTCGGCGAACAAGACCCACACCGTTACACTGGTGCAGGTCAACGACCCGTCAGTGTTGCCGCTGAAGAACAGCGCCACCAATGATCCCAACGACGAGGTTTTCGGCGTCGATTTTTCCCAAGGCGTGGGTGCCGTCATCTCGCAACTGAACGGCATGTTCGGCGGTGCCGGACTGCAGTTCTCGAATCCCACCGGTGAGACGCTGCAGATCAGCGGCGACGCAGGTGGAAATGCGGTGGTCAATTCGGCGACGTCGACGATCACCATGACGAATTTGACGAGCGGCAATCCGGAATTGCCATTGTTCGTCGACAACGGCGTGCCTTATACCGGCGCGATCACCGCGACCGGCTCGCAGCAGACGGGTCTCGCGGGACGGATCAGCGTCAACAATCTTCTGCTCGCCGACCCGTCGCGGATGATTATCTACGGCGCGGGGACACAGTCGGGCGATACCACGCGCTCGGATTTCATTCTCTCCAAATTGACCCAGAGCTCGTACTACGTGTCGCCGCAGACCGGGATTGGTTCGAGCTCGACGCCGTTCAAAGGCACGATGCTGAGCTTCCTGCAGCAGTTCACCACGATGCAGGGGCAGGCGGCGGCCTCTGCGCAGCAACTCGCCGACGGTCAGAACGTCGTGCTCTCGACGCTGCAAAACAAGCTGAACTCGTCGTCCGGTGTGAATATCGACGAGGAGATGGCGCATCTGCTGGCGCTGCAGAATGCCTATTCGGCGAATGCCCGCGTCATGTCCACGGTGAAGGACATGTTCGACTCGCTGCTGCAATCGATGTGAGGCTGCAATGACCATTGAAGGCGTAAGCGGACGGACCTCCTACCTCGGCACGTCGCTGATCAACATCAAGACACAGCTCGATACACTGACCCAGCAACTGGCGAGCGGCAAGAAGTCGACGACCTATGCCGGCCTCGGTCTGGACAGTGCATTCGCGACCGGCCTGCGGTCGCAGTTGTCGATGCTGTCCGGCTACCAAAGCACGCAGACCAACGTCACGACCCGTATCAATGTCGCCAACCTGTCGCTGCAGAGCCTTGTCGATATGCGCACGCAGGTGCAGTCGGCGGCCACCGGGGCGTCGCAGGTTCTCAATGCCAGCGGCCAGACGTCGGGCCAGCAGATCGGTTACGCGGCGTTCACGCAGGCGATCGCAGTTCTCAATACGCAATCGGGCGATCGCTATCTTTTCTCCGGGCGCGCGACGGACACGCCTGCCACGGCGTCTGCCGATGACATTCTCAATGGCGCCAACGGCAAGGATGGCTTGAAGGCGGTGATCGCCGATCGCCTGATCGCCGATCAGGGCACCGGCAGTATGGGGCGCCTCACGACCGACGCGACCACCACGCCCGGCGTCGTGACCGTGAGCGAAGATGCCGCCGGCTCGCCGTTCGGCCTGAAGCTCAGCCGCGTTTCCACCTCGATCGGTGGCGCAGTGGTGTCGCAGCCGTCAGCGCCTGATCCGGCAACGCCCTCGTCCGAGACGATCGATCTCAACACCGCGACGCCAAAGGAAGGCGACACCGTCACGTTCACCTTTACTCTGCCGGACCAGACCACGGAGACGGTGCAACTCACCGCGACGACCGCGTCGCCGGCGCCGAGCGGCAGCTTCACCATCGATGCCGATCCGACGGTGACGGCGTCGAACATGAAGACCGCGCTCGACTCTTCGATCCAGACGCTGGTGAAGGGGCCAATGGTGGCTGCATCGGCGATGGCAGCAGGCCAGAACTTTTTCGACAACCCGCCGCAGCGTGTCGGTGGCGGTTCTCCGGTTTCGCCGACCGCCACCACGCTGGTCGATGGCTCGGCTACGACTGTGCAGTGGTACACCGGCGAGCAACTCGCCAACCCCGATGCGGATGCACGCGGCACTGCGGTCGCTCAGGTAGACGGCTCGGTTTCGGTGAGCTACGGCGCGGCTGCGAACGAAAGTGCGTTCCGTAATCTGTTGCAGAACATGGCGGTGTATGCGGCGGTAACGACGACGGTCGATCCGAATGATCCGAACGGCCAGACCGTTGCCAATGCGCAGATCTCGGCACTGAACCAGCGCGTCAATTCCAATCTCGCGGTCCAGCCCGGCGCGACCTCCGTCGAGGACATCGAGGCACAGTTCGCCGGCGCTCAGGCGGCCACGAAATCGGCCACCACGCGGCAAACGCAGACGACATCGATGGCGCAGACGATGCTCGACCAGATCCAGGGCATCAACGACGACGAAGTCGCCGCCAAGATCCTCGCGCTGCAGACCAGCCTGCAGGCATCCTACCAGACCACGGCGTCGCTCTATCAGTTGAACCTGCTGAAATTCCTCTGAAGCAGATCGAACGAAAAAAGGGCTTCCTTCTGGAAGCCCTTTTTTTCATGACCGTGTGGAGGTTGTCAGGCGACGCCTTGAAGCGACGAAGCCGAAGCGTTGCGGCGAGCCTGGTCGAGAAGCTCGGCCTCGTGAGCGATCAGCTTCCGCGATTCCTTGAGCGCCTTGTAATAATCGCCGCTTAAGATGTGGTTATTGATCTCCTGGATCGCCGGTATCGAACTCGGCATCGCGGCCAGAAGATCGCGCACCAGATCAAAATAGACCGCGTGATGTTTCTGCGGGTCTTGGGTGATGTACATCAACTGCACCGCCAGATAGAGCAGCTTCGCCGGTGTATCGGCGGTGGGGGGCGTAAGAATGTCCTTCTCGCGCAGGATCGGAATGCGATCGCCTTCGATCAGGATTTTGGCGCGCTGCTCGGTATTGGTGATCACGCACGAACCGATGATGATTTTCTCGTGCGGCTTGAGCTCGACTTTCAAGGCCATCTGTTGCCCCCCGGATTTGATGTGGTTGTTGTTCCCGGATTTGACGACGCCTCGTCGTCCGCAGGGCGATCCTTTCCGATCATGGTTAAGGGAGGGTAAAGAAAGCGGGCCGCCGCTGTCGTGCCGCATTCAGAAAATGTCTAGCATTTTCAATGGAATAGCTCAAGCCGCGACATTTTGAATTCCGGACAAAGTGCGGAAAAGCGGCGCAAACCGATTCACACCTTCTTAGAGCGTTCGTCCCAATGTCCCGAGCATCGTCACCAGTAAAGGTGGCGTCACGCTCACACACGACGTGCTCTTACCAGAAAGGTTAGTACAATGTCAGATATCGTTCTCTCGGCGTCGGTGCGCCAGAACCTCCTGTCGCTGCAGTCGACCGCCGACCTTCTCTCCACCACTCAGACCCGCCTTGCCACCGGCAAGAAGGTCAACTCGGCCCTCGACAATCCGACCAACTTCTTCACTGCTGCTGGCCTCGACTCGCGCGCCAGCGACATCAACAACCTGCTGGACTCGATCGGCAACGGCGTGCAGGTGCTGCAGGCTGCGAACACCGGCATCACCTCGCTGCAGAAGCTCGTCGACAGCGCCAAGTCGATCGCCAACCAGGCGCTCCAGACCCCGACCGGCTATTCCACCAAGTCGGAAGCCAGCGCCACCATCACCGGCGCAACCGCGGCGAACCTGCTGGGCACCACGACCACGACCTACGCGGCTGGTACGTTCACCGGTTCGGCTGTACAAAACGACAAGACAGTCGCGGCTAATATCACCAGCGCCACCATTCTTGGTGGTACGTCGGGCGCTTCTTCGGACAATCTCGGCACAGCGGCGGCGTTGAACGGCAAGACGCTGACCGTCAACGGCAAGACGCTCACCTTCTCCTCGTCGGCCTCGACGGACGCTGATCTGTCCAACGGCGGTACGATCAGCACGAACGACACTGTCGGTGATGTTATCGCTGCGATCAATACGATCGCCGGGGCGGGCACTGCCTCGATCGGCGCCAGCAACGGCCAGATCTCGATCAGCTCGGGCACGACCGCTGCAGGCGTCACGCTTGGCGGCTCGGCGCTGGCGAACTTCGGCCTCAACAGCGGTACGGCTGCCGGTCTTGGTAGCGCTGCGGACGGTGCGACGACCATCAATGCCGCTGGCACCGCGATCGTCGGCGTCGGCACCACCACGGGCGGTCTGTCGGGTCTCGAACTGGACATCGCCGCGACCGACGGCGGCCAGGCCCTCAAGATCACCTTCGGCAGCGGCACGAACTCTTTCAACGCCAGCACCGGCGTTGCGAGCAACGTGTCCACGCTCGACCAGCTCAACACTGCGCTGGCCGCCAACAACCTGCAGGCGTCGATCGCTGCGGACGGCAAGCTCACCATCACGACCACCAACGACCATGGCTCGGCCACCATCGGTGCGCTCAGCGGCACCGCCACGGGTGCGGGGCTGTTCACCGCCGGCGCTGGTTCTGCCCCGGTGAAGGATGCCAACTCGCAGAACACCCGCGCGAGCCTGATCGCCCAGTACAACACCGTGATCGACCAGATCCGCACCACTGCGCAGGATTCTTCGTTCAACGGCATCAACCTGCTGAACGGCGACCAGCTCAAGATGGTGTTCAACGAAACCGGCAACTCGACGATCAGCATCACCGGCGTCACCTTCGACCCGGCGGGCCTCGGTCTCGGCAAGCTGACCGCCGGCTCGGACTTCGTCGACAACTCCACGACCAACAGCGTGCTGACGGCGCTCAACAACGCCAGCACCACGCTGCGTTCGCAGGCGTCGGCCTTCGGTTCGAACCTCTCGGTCGTGCAGATCCGTCAGGACTTCAACAAGAACCTGATCAACGTGCTGCAGACCGGCTCGGCTAACCTGACGCTGGCCGACACCAACGAGGAAGCGGCGAACAGCCAGGCGCTGTCGACCCGCCAGTCGATCGCGGTGTCCGCGCTGGCGCTGGCCAACCAGTCGCAGCAGAGCGTTCTTCAGCTCCTGCGCTGATACCAGCTACCTTTCACGAGACGAAAACGGCGGGGGAAACCCCGCCGTTTTTTTTGTTGTTTTGCGGAATCTCGCCGGGCAGGCGGCGGCTATGCCTTTCTCCCAGCCGTAGCCGCCGATGGTCATACTTTATAAAGCAAACAATTTAAGTGCTCTTTAACCATAATTTAAACGGTGCCTCCTAAGAATCCAGGGAAAGACGACCGCTTCGTCGGCAGACGTCGTTGTCCAACCGGTTTGCTTATCCCAAGGAAGGTGCTCACATGTCCGATATCGTTCTTACGGCGTCAGTTCGCCAGAACCTGCTGTCGCTGCAGTCGACTGCGGATCTGTTGGCCACAACCCAAAACCGCCTTGCGACCGGCAAGAAGGTCAACTCGGCCCTCGACAATCCGACGAATTTCTTCACCGCGGCCTCCCTCGACGCGCGTGCCTCCGACATCAACAACCTGCTCGATGGCATCGGCAACGGTGTGCAGGTGCTTCAGGCCGCCAATACCGGCATCACCTCGCTGCAGAAGCTGATCGACAGCGCCAAGTCGATCGCCAACCAGGCGCTGCAGACCCAGGCCGGTTACACCAAGTCTTATGTGAAGACAGGTGCTAACCTCGGCGCAAACGGCTCCAACATTCTCGGGACCTCGACGCCTGCGACGCCTGGCACGGTTACAGCCGGCGCATTTACACCGGTCAACGTGTCGACCGTGGGCACGCCTGCGACGACCGCATCAATCGACGCCGGAGCCTTGGGCACGGTGGACCTGTCAGGTGCAGGCACGATCAGCTTCACGGTCAATATTGACGGCACCAACCACAACATCACGCTGGACAGCACCATCACTGCTGTCGATAAGACCCAGGTCACCGGCAACGAACTTGTCACGGCGATCAATGCGCAGATCGGCGGCGGCAGCACCGCGGCGAGCTTCGCCAGCGGTCATCTGACCTTTACCTCGCCGACGGCGGGTGCAGGCGGCTCTGTCACGGTCTCGGGAACGAGTGGCACGCAGGCCGGAAACTCCGGCATTGCTGACCATGCTATTGTCAGCGGCACGAACACCGGTGCCGATTCACTGAGCTTCTCGGTCACGGTCGATGGCGGTGCAGCGCAGCCCGTGACGATCAGTGCGGCAACCGTCGCAGCCTACAACACCGCGCACGGCACCTCGTTCAATTCCGCCAGCCTGAGCGCCGCGCAGATCGCGGCGATGACGAACGCGCAGGTGGGCAGCAACGTCGCTTCGGTGTCGAACGGCAATCTTGTCTTTACGTCTCCAACCGCGGGCGTGACGTCGACGATCGCAGTCAGCGCCGTGACGACCGCCGGTGCAACCACCAACACCACAGGCATCGTTGCAGCGAACAATGCCGGCGCGCCCAGCAGCGGCGGCCTCAACGGCACGACGCTGACGATCGCTTCCACTGGCGGCGGCACGGCGACCACCATTGTCTTCGGCACTGGCCAGGGCCAGGTCTCGACCATCAACCAGCTCAACGCCGCGCTGCTTCCGAATAATCTTCAGGCCAGCATCGACACCACCGGCGCCATCACCATCACGACATCGAACGATGCCGCATCTTCGACCGTCGGTGCGCTCGGCGGCTCCGCCACCAATCCGGGCGGCCCGTTTGCCGGCCTCAGCATCGAAGATCCGACCCTCGATCCCACGTCGCAGTCGACCCGCGCCAATCTGGTGGCGCAGTACAACAACATCATCAATCAGATCAAAACCACCTCGCAGGACGCGTCGTTCAACGGCGTCAACTTGCTCAACGGCGATCAGCTCAAGTTGATCTTCAACGAAACCGGCAAGTCGACGCTGAACATCACCGGCATCAATCTCGATCCGGCGGGCCTTGGTCTTGGTACGCTGACGGCGGGCACGGACTTTGTCGACAACATCGCGACCAACAAGGTGCTCGATGCGCTCAACTATGCGAGCAGCTTCCTGCGCTCGCAGGCGTCGACGCTCGGTTCGAATCTGTCGATCGTGCAGATCCGTCAGGACTTCTCGAAGCAGCTCATCAACGTGCTGCAGACCGGCTCGACCAACCTGACCATTGCCGATACCAACGAGGAGGCGGCGAACAGCCAGGCGCTGTCGACTCGCCAGTCGATCGCGGTCTCCGCGCTGGCGTTGGCCAACCAGTCGCAGCAGAGCGTTCTCAAGCTCCTGCAGTAACTAGGGCGTAGTAAAGCGGCGGACCTGGTCCGCCGCTTTTTACTGGTCGGCGGCAGTTAAACGCGACCAATCTGCGTAAACTTATTTTAAGCGGATATCTTTACAATTATCCGAAGACGACGAAGCCAATCATCGGGGTCATCTATGTCGAATGCCGCTCAAGCGTATGCCCGCACTGCCCAGACTACATCTTCCCCCCGTGAAATCGAAGCGCAGGCGTTGCTGAAGGCGGCCAGGAAACTGCAAGACGCGATGAGTAACTGGGATCATACGGACGCTGCCGTCAACGATGCCCTGCTGTTCAATCGTAAGCTCTGGTCCATTCTGTTGAGCGCAGTGATGAGCGACGAGAGCCAGCAGACCATCGAAGTCCGCCAGAACATCGCCAACATCGGTACATTCGTCATGACCCAGACGGCCGAGATACAGATCGCGCCGAAGCCGGAATTGCTGAAGCCGCTGATCGAGATCAACCGCAATCTTGCCGCCGGCCTGTCCGGACGCGCCTGATCGTAAACGGCGAGGGTGAGCCCGTGGCCGACATCTACAGCATCATCTCGTCGAACTATGTCACCGTCGGCAACAATATTTCGGGCCTGGCGAATTCGAGCACGCCCTACGTTCCGGTCGATGCGTCTCTGTATCAGGGCAGCTGGACCGGAGCCTATGCCGACAACACCAAGTTTACGATCCAGATTTCGAACGTGACGGGTTTTCGCGCCAAGGTCCGCTATCAGAGCGGTTCAACGCTGAAGTATCAGGATATCCTCATCAAGGATAACTCGTTCAAGTTCGGGGATTCGAAATTCACCCTGACCCAGACGGGCAAAGCGCAGGTCAAGACTGTGATGACAAATGCAGCGACCGGCGCGCAGTCCCTCGAGACGGCCTACGCCACGATGGACTGAAGGCTCTCATTCGAAATCATATAAAAAGGCCGCAGGAATTCCTGCGGCCTGTTTTGTTTGAATGGATGTTCGACCTGCTTACGCCCGGCGGTCGGCGCGATGCTCGGCCTTCTTTTCCTGCTTGGCTTCGTCCTGCGCACGCAGGTAAGCCCGTGCCCGCAACCGCGTCTCGTCAGGATACTGATTGACGACGAGGTTGGTGCGGTTGTCGACCACCTGATACACGACCTCGGCGGCCGCCCGATCGATCATGATCTGATGGCCGAAATTGCCGTTGGCGCGGGGATCGGAACTGTTCGTCTGAACGTTCGAAGTCGCGATCACGGCCTTGTCGGAATCAAGCTGTGTCCGAACAGCCGACTTTGCGGCTTCGGGTATCTGCTGCACGACAGCAGGCGTCACGACCGACGCTCCCACCGGTCTGATGCTGAAATCCGTGCTCATGGCTGCCTCCTGGCCTCCTTTGAGTCAAAGTGCTTCCTTTGGGAACACCTTGGAACAGGAAGTCTGAAGGCAGTGCTAGGAGCGGGGTCGCAATTTGAATCGAATTGTATCGTGTGGCGCGCAACAATGCGCTGGCATCCTCTGGATTCCGGTTTTCACGGAAATGACGAAGAGAGAGTCCTTAAAGCGAGCGGCTGAGCGTCAGCGGTGCGGCGTAACGATGGTTCGGCGCCGCGCGTTGGCCCGCGGCAGTATAGCCTTGCGGGTTGCGGCGGCGCTGGATTTCGCCGTTCACGCCGCGAATGATGCCTTCGGACACCGCATGCGCGGTCGCGAGCACGGTGAGGTTGATCTGCAGCATGGCGCGGAACGTGTCGTGATGGCGATGGAGTGTTGCCAGTAGTTCAGGTGTCGATCGCTTGAGGTAGGCGCGCATGTAGTTGCGCGAGGCTTCACCTTTCCTGTCTTCGAGTGCGATCGCCTCACGCACCTTGCCCGCGCGCACGAGTTCGGTTTCCTGCTCCACGATGTCGAGCAGGCTCGCCATGATGCTCATCAATCCATCTGCAAGCCGTCGCGCATCGGCCGGCGTCGAGGCCGGGACGATCGGCGCTGGCGCATTGTGTGGGGAAGACATGGCGTTCATGGGAAACTCCCGGCTTAAGCTGCCTTGTTGGCCTGCTGCGTAATCAGCGTGCGATAGACTTCATCGCCGATGCCGATGCCGCCGGCCTTGGCGAACGAGCGCGCATACTGGTCGGTCATCATCGAGCGCCAGACGCCGGTGCCCGGCGTGTCGCCGAACGGGCCTTCGCCTTTCAAGCCGGTCGTCATCTGCGAAAACATCGAATTGAGGAACACCGCCTCGAAATCTTCCGCCTTGGCTTTCGCCTTGGCCCGGTTCTCCGGCGAGACCTTCTCGAGCGCCTGGGCGAACAGCGGATCGGCGCGACCGTTGATGAGCGGCATGGAGGGCGATGCGGTCATCACATCACCTCGATGTCGGCCTGGATCGCGCCCGCGGCCTTGATCGCCTGCAGGATGCTGATCATGTCGCGCGGGCCGATGCCCAATCCATTGAGGCCGTCGACGAGTTGCTGGAGCGAGACGCCGTCTTTGACCAGGGCGAGCTTTCTGCCGTCTTCCCGAACACCGACATTGGTGTTCGGCGTCACGACAGTCCGTCCGTTGCCGAATGCGTTGGGCTGGCTGACTTGGGGGCTCTCTGAAATCGTCACGGTAAGATTGCCTTGCGCCACCGCGACCATGCTGACGCGCACGTCGCGGCCCATGACAATGATGCCCGAGCGTTCGTCGATGATAATCTTGGCGCCGATGTCCGGTTCGACCTGGAGCTGTTCGATCTCGGTCAGCAACGCGACGACATTGCCTTTAAATTCCGCCGGAATGCTGAGCTGCACGGTCGACGGATCGACAGGCTCGGCGACCTTGTTGCCGAGATAGTCGTTGACTGCGGCGGCGATGCGCTTCGCCGTGGTGAAGTCGCTGTTGCGCAGCGCAAGCCGAACGTTTGGCAGGCGGTTAAGCGCAAATTCGATCTCGCGCTCGACCAGCGCGCCGTTGGCGATGCGACCGTTGGTTGGTACACCCTTGGTGACGCTGGCCGCCTGGCCTTCCGCCGAAAAGCCGCCGATCGCAAGTGAGCCTTGCGCAACCGCATAGACGTTGCCGTCGGCGCCGAGCAGGGGGGTGACGAGCAGGGTGCCGCCCTGCAGGCTCTTGGCGTCACCCATCGCCGAGACGGTGACGTCCATTCGCGTGCCTTGGGTCGCGAAGGCGGGCAGGTTGCCGGTCACCATGACTGCGGCGACGTTGCCAGTGCGGATCGTGGCGCCGCGGATGTTGACGCCCATGCGTTCCAGCATCGCTTGCAGCGATTGCTTGGTGAAGGGGATGTTGTTGAGGGTATCGCCAGTGCCGTTGAGGCCGACGACGAGACCGTAACCGATCAACTGGTTCTGGCGCACGCCTTCGATATTGGCGAGATCCTTGATGCGCGATGTCGCGCAGGCAGGCCCGATCGCGATCAAAGTCGCGATGGCCGCTCCGCACAGCGCCTGAAATAGCCGAACCATCCTCGCTCCCCGCTGAGGTTCCGTCTCACTTGGTCCGCCCGCTCCCACAGGAGAACCGGAGATTGCCTTGCGAGAGGCGTGCCAGTTTCCGGCAAAGTTGAGTCTTTGAAATCGCTTGGCTTTTCCGGCCGTATATCGATCTTTGGCCCGGTACGGCTGCTCCGAACTTGCCGGACCGGCAAATTCTGCCGGGTCGTTTAGGAATTCTTAACCATGAAGGCGCAAATCTCGCGGCATAGCTCGTGTGTCCCTTCGTCGGGCTGAGACGCTGCAGGGCAGGCAACTAGGCCAACGGCCGAGCGAGACGATCATGCGAATCAACGGACCCAACGGCACCACTTTCGGAACGGCCACATCGAGTGTGCGGCGGACGAGTTCCGGCGGTTTCACCCTCGATGAGATGACGACGGCGACCGAGACCCGCGCCGCGACTGCGCCACGCGCCGCCGCCGGCATCGATGCGTTGCTGGCGCTTCAGGGGATCGAGGAAGATCCGACCCAGCGCCGCAGACGCTCAGTCGCGCGCGGCAAGAACGCGCTCGACCTTCTCGACGATCTCAAGATCGGAATGCTGTCGGGGACGCTGGACCCGTCGATGGTGAACCGGCTCCGCGGAGCGGCGACCGAATTGAAGATGGGTTCGGGAGATGTGGGCCTCGATCAGGTGCTCTCCGAGATCGAGTTGCGGGTCGAAGTCGAGATCGCAAAGGCTGCGCGCTGAAATAGGTCGCGGATTCACTCTGGCGATATTTGGCGAAGTTTCTCGTTTTTCGCGTCAGAAGCTCCGTTTTGCGGGCATTTTCGGCGATTCTGTCCCCAGTTCCGCAGTAAACGGGGCATAGCCCGGGCGGAGGGTTTTCCCTGTATTGTCTGTCATGGATCGCCGCTATATAAGCACCGCCCGGCGACCCGGATCGCCCTGGCTGGGGGATAAGAATCGGTGTTGGAAAAAGTGAAGCCTTATAAGCCGTCCGAGAAGGAGCCGTTCATGAACGAACGGCAGCGCGAATACTTCCGCGCCAAACTTCTCGCCTGGAAGGAAGAAATCCTGCGCGAGGCGAAAACCACGCTTCAGCAATTGCAGGAAGAGAACGTCAATCACCCCGATCTTGCCGATCGTGCATCGTCGGAAACCGATCGCGCCATCGAGCTTCGTGCTCGTGATCGCCAGCGCAAGCTGATCTCCAAGATCGATGCTGCGATCCAGCGTATCGAGGACAACACCTACGGTTATTGCGAGGAGACCGGCGAGCCGATTTCGCTGAAGCGGCTCGAAGCACGGCCGATCGCGACGCTGTCGGTCGAGGCGCAAGAGCGCCACGAGAAGCGCGAAAAGGTCTATCGCGACGAATAGACGGCTTTGAGTATTGTGGGATTTTGCGGCGCGCGATGACGGCTCAGTCTCGCGCGCCGTTTTCGTTTGACTTCACCCGATCAATTCATGCCGTTCATTGCGTGGTTCAGCTTGATAAAGTCCCCGCAAGTTACGTGGGTGGAGACACAACGGCCGGTGGAAAGAGGGCAGTCAATAGTGCCACCAGCAGGATCACGATTCCTGCGCCGACTCCCATCCCTATGATGATCCCGAGGACGAGATTGGGAATTCCATCGTTCTGGTCGTCTTTCATGGCGACTGGAACGGTACGCCGGTTCGCACCGACCTGAAATTTCAAAAAAGAGGTATCGATGTCGACCGCTGCCTTGGTGGCCGCGTTCGTGTCCATGCCTCTCCCGGAAAACGGTCGCGGCCCTCGCCAGGGGAGCTGACGAGAGCCGCGTCGTATACGCCTTTCCATGCCTAGGTTCACGGATCGGCGTGGGAGCTCGGGAGATCGCGAAGGGAGAATTCGCGATTAGAACGGAAGCAGGATGTCCATCACCTGTTGTCCTAGGCGCGCCTGCTGGACGTCGGTGATCTGGCCGCGGCCGCCATAGGCGATGCGGGCCTGCGCGATCTTGCTGGAGTCGATGGTGTTGTCGCTCTGGATGTCTTCCGGCCGCACGATGCCCGCGACCACCAGTTCGCGAATTTCATAATTGACGCGAATTTCCTGTTTGCCCTCGACCACGAGATTGCCATTCGGCAGAAGCTGCGTGACCACGGCGGCGACGTTGGTCTGCAACGCTTCTTGCCGCGTGATCGAACCCTTGCCGTCGGTGGAGGAGGTCGAGTCCGTCGTCAGCATGTTGCCCGCGGCGTTGGTGCCGGGCACCTTCTTCACACCGAAGAAGCTCGTAATGTTGGAATCCTCGGTGCCGGAGCGGCTACGCTGGGTTTCGTTGGCGATGTTGGCCTTGTCGGTGATGTTGACGGTGATGGTGAGAATGTCGCCGACCTGATGGGCGCGCTGATCCTTGAAGAAGGCGCGCGAGCCGTTCCGCCACAGCGAGTTGGGATTGTAGGACGCAGGCTGCGGCGTCGGCATCGGCATCGACACCGGCTTGTAGCCCGCCTTCGTCGTCGGGTTGTCGATTGTCGAGAGTTTCGGCTGCTCGCCGACATTGGCGAGGCGTTCGAGTGAGGAGCAGCCGCTCGCGAGGCATCCGATCGTCGCGAGCGCGGCGACAGTGCGGAGGAGGTGAAGCTTGCGATGCCTGTACATTACTCGGTCTTTCCGGCTGCTGCCGTATTGGCGGCGAGGGTGGTGGGCCGCAGGATACGCGGCTGGGCAGCGATGATCGCGACCTGACCCGGCCCGACGACGATGCCCTGCACGGTGCGCTTCGATTGCAGGTTTATGACGCTGACGGTGTCGCCCTTGGTGCCGGCCTCGAGCGACTTGCCACGGCCAGTAAGGTAGATGCCCGGCGCCTCGTAGATCAGCGTGATTGCCT